>Ga0265331_10000220_pt1 | contig 68969 bp, 53 predicted proteins | sample 41923metaG_FD_202088 | JGI IMG/M metagenome (GOLD analysis project Ga0265331, IMG submission 202088) | Rhizosphere microbial communities from Carex aquatilis grown in University of Washington, Seatle, WA, United States - 4-19-23 metaG | ecosystem: Host-associated > Plants > Roots > Rhizosphere... | reverse complement strand
TTCTCCCCAAAATAAAATTGCAAGATTTCAGCGCTCACCACGCCGAAACCTTGCAATGTTTCAATACAAAAATCAATACAAATCACAACAAAAAAGCGAGTTTATTTAATTTTTAACGGAGGACTGAAACCTGTCCTACTTTCCTGCGGCGGAAATTACTGGTTCGTCTCCGCCGTTGCGTCCCGGGCCTCGGCGGCGGGCGTCGATTCCCAGGCGCTTGATCTTTTGATTCAACGTGGAAAGCGGAATCTGAAACAGTTCCGCTGCTTCGGTTTGATTCCAGCCTGTGCGTTCGAGCATTTCGGAGATCACGCGGCGTTCGACTTCATCCATGATTTGAAATAGCGAAGGATGCGAACTATCCGCGCCGGAACGCGCGCCGGGTTCACCGGGAAGTGGGGGAACAATTTCGGAAAGTTGCATGCGAATACCGCCGATGAGTTCCTTAGTCCGCACGCTTTCGGGGAGCAAATCCACATCCATCAATTCTTGCGAAGAGAGCACCACCGCCCGCTCGACGACATTTTCCAATTCGCGCACATTTCCCGGCCAATCGTAGTCAACCAGAAGCTTGAGGGCTGCGGGAGTGAATCGCGTTAACGGGCGCACATTTTCCTCACAAAATTTTAGAAGGAAATGGTCGAGCAAGAGGGGCACGTCTTCCCTGCGCTCGCGAAGCGGGGGAAGGGGAATGGCGATCACGTTCAAGCGATGATAGAGGTCCTCGCGGAAGCGGCCTTCGCGCACCAGGTTGATCAATTGCACGTTGCAGGCGGCGATGATGCGGACGTCCACCTTGATGGTTTCGGTGCCGCCCAGGCGCATGAATTCGCGCTCCTGAATCACGCGCAGCAGCTTGGCCTGCGTTTCCGGACCGATGGTGGAAATTTCATCGAAGAAAATCGTGCCTTGATCGGCGACTTCGAACAGGCCCTTCTTGGAGGCCACCGCACTGGTGAACGCGCCCTTCACGTGGCCGAACAGTTGCGATTCGAGCAGGTCAACGGGAATCGAGCCGGTGTTGATGGGCACAAATGCCTTGTCGGAGCGCGTGGACGCGGAGTGGATTGCCTTGGCGATGAGTTCCTTGCCCGTGCCGCTTTCCCCGTGAATCAGCACCGTCGAGCGGGATGGGGCAACCTGCGTAACCAGATCGAGCACCGCCAGCATCTTGTCGCTCTTGCCGATGATGTTGGGAAAGTTGTAGCGCTGCTTCAGCGCGCGCTTGAGCTGGACATTTTCCTCGCGCAGGCGGCGGCCTTCGACGGCCTGCGCAACCTGAACCAGCAATTCGTCGTTGGACCAGGGCTTGGTGATGTAGTCCTGCGCGCCGCCTTTGAACGCGGCTCGCGCCATGTCGATCGAGCCATAGGCTGTGATCAATATGATGGAAAGGCTCGGGTCGCGGCGGCGGATTTCGCGAAGCATGTCGAGACCGTTGCGGTCGGGAAGGCTTACGTCCAGCAGCAACAGGTCGAACGGCTTTTCCTCCAGAAGAGCGAGTCCGGCTTCGCCGGTTTCCGCGCTCGACGTCGCGTAGCCCTCCATCGTGAGGAGGAGGTCCAGTCCTTCGCGGATTTCGGATTCGTCATCAACTACGAGAATAGAGCCCTTAGACATGAACCGCTTTCCGTGCGACGGGGAATTCGATCCGGAAGGATGTGCCCTTATCCGGTGTCGAGCGCACATCGACCTTTCCGGAGTGCTCTTTAATGATTCCGTAGCTCACCGAAAGTCCTAGCCCCGTGCCCTTGCCCGAAGATTTCGTGGTGAAGAACGGGTCGAAAATGCGGTGCAGATTTTCGCGGGGAATTCCGGACCCGGTGTCGGTGATTTCGATTTCGACCGTACCGTTGTTCGATGCGGTGCGCACCTCGACCATTCCGCCGGCGGGCATGGCGTCGCGCGCATTCATAAATAAATTCAGAAATACCTGCTGTAATTTGTTATTTGAGCCTAGAACCGGCGGCAATTCGTGTTGCATATTTCGAGTGACCTGCACTTGCGCGGTTTTGAATGGATGCGCAACCAGCGAGAGAGTTTCCTCGACGACGGCGTTCAGATTCACTTCTGTGAACTCGAGTGCACCGGTGCGCGAGAAATTCAGCAGGTTGTTGACGATTTCGCTGGCGCGAAACGTCTGTTTAATGACTTTTTCAATTAACTGGTGACGCGGATCACCGCTGGGCAATTGCTTTGCCAGCATTTGAATGTAATTGGAAATGACGGCAAGAGGAGTATTTACCTCGTGGGCCACGCCGGCCGCGAGCAACCCGAGCGAAGTCAGTTTTTCGGTCTGGACCATCTGTTCTTCGAGGCGAATCCGCTGGGTAATGTCGTCCATCAGGATCAGGCGACCGATGCGTTCTCCGGACTTGCCAACCAGCGGCGCGACCGAAACGTTGACCACCAGATTGCGTCCGCCGCGGTTCTTTATGGGCAGCTTGTAGAGGCTCGAGACGCGCTCATCGCTGGCCCGCGCTGAAATTTCCGCCATCAGATCCTGCGGGAGCACGTCGTCCAGCTTATGGCCAACGGCTTCGTGCCGCGGCACGCCGATCAGACGCTCCAGTTGCGTATTCCAGGATTCGATGGCTCCGTCCAGGTCGACGGCAATCACTCCGACGTTAAGCGATTCGACGATATTTTCCGAAAAGTCTTTTAACCGTTCGATCTGCGCGGCCTTTTGTTCCAGCGAGCTATAAAGCTGAGCATTATCCAGGGCCATGGCCAGGTAGCCGCCAATGGTCAACAAAAGTTCGACGTCTTCGCTCGAAAGGAAATCACCATCCACGGTTTTTCCCACGCCCAGCACTGCGACGGCGTGATCGCGAATCTGGCAGGGAATGAAATAATTCAGGTCCAGTTGTTCGAGGGTCTGGCGAATCGACGGCGTAATTTCGCGCGCGGCGCGGGCGGATTCGTTGAACAGAACGCCTTGCGCAAACGGTTTTTTCTCCGCGTCGAGGAAACTCAGGTCTAATTCTCCCGAGTATCGCACACCGACCGACCGCGCCAAGCGGTAGGTTCCGGGGTGTGCTTCGCCGTCAATGAAGATGGCTACGCGGTCCACCAGCAGGGCCTGGGAAATTCGGTCCATGACTGAGGCGAGCATCGGATCGAGCCGCACTTCGGAGCTGAGAGTGCGGCCGAACTCGATCAGCGTCCTTCGATAGTCAAGACGATCACGATAGAAGAAGCGGTCCAGACGCGCCTGAATCCAGTCGCGGAACGGCTGGAACAAAAATGCGGCAACAAAAATGGCAATAACGCCGCCCATCGTGCCGGATGGCTGCGTCGTATGGAACAGCGCCCCGATCAGCGCAACTAATCCAATGTATACCGCCACCAATCCGCCGCTTGCGGCAGTGTAGGCCAGACCGCGCTTGAAGATGATATCCACGTCCATCAACCGGTAACGGATGATGGCGTATCCGAAACAGAGCGGGATCAGCGCCAGCGAGACCGCGGAGATGTTCATCCAAGGCCGGGGCACGATGCCCATGAAATAAGGCACAACGTAAAAGCAGAGAAATGGAAGAATGCCGGCCAGCGCTCCGCCGGTGACCCACTTTAGCTGCTGCCGCAGGATGCCGGAAGACGCGCGGCGATAGCTGTTCACGAATGCCCAAGCCGCCAGAATAAAGTAGGTTCCCAGGCAGGCAAGATCGAGCTGGTCCAAGCGAATCCGGCCTTCGACCGAAGGCATGAATCCGAGTTGCTGCATTCCAACGAGAACACGCACGAGCAGGAGAATTCCCGGGACCCCATAGATCGCGGCAAGCCTTGCGCTGTGCCACTTGCCTGCCGGACGGCGCTCCGGAAACACCAGCGCGAAATGTAGAAGCAGCGCGGGCTGCAATAACCTTGCGACAATTCCCGCCCAATAAATTTCCCAGTCGAATGTGCTCAGTTTGCCCGTGTATTGGAACGAGTACAGAATGAACGAAGCCAGACAAAAAATATAGAAGTGCACAGCGCGCTTGGCATTCCAGCGGCGCGCGAAAATAAATAAGCCGATGAAGAGATACAGCAGTCCGACGACGCGCAGATAGTCTTCGATCGAGGAGTGTTTTTCGGCAGGCTGCGTAATCAATTGCGCTTCGAATTGATGCCCGCCGCGGTCAATCCGGTAATGAGCCTGCGACCACAGGCCGATTCGCCACAGACGCTTGGTTACATCGAGGGAGTCATGAATATCCGAATTGTTGACGGCGAGGACATGGTCCCCGGTTCGAATGCCCGCACTGGCGGCGGGAGAGTTGGGGCTGATATGCCAAGCCTCAACTCCCGAGGGGGTGTCCAGCCAGGAAACTCCGTCATCCGGCGCACTGAATATGGTGCGTTGCTGGAAGTTCAGAATGCCGAAAACGATCGCCGCGAGGGTGGTAAGGGAAAGGACCGCCGCGCCTACTCGGATTCTCAACCTGTCATTGATCGGCGCGCTCAAGAGATACCCCAAGACAGCTACACCCAGATAATTATAACTTATTGCAAACGAACTTCCATAATCTATAAGGTTTCAAATTCCGTAAGTGCTTGAAAACAAGGGAGGATGCTGAGACGGAAGAGAAGGGAAAATTATATAATTCCAATTATGGGAGGCATCTTCCCGATTTCAATAAGTCCGCTAGAAGCTAGAACTGGAAGCTTACTCCGCCGCGAAACGATCGCACGACGGGAATCAATACCATGCGCGTATCCTGACCTGCCACTGGCACGGACCCTTGGTCTAACAAGTTGCTGAAGTCGGCCAAAGCTTCCCAGTGCCCTCCCAATCCAAATCCGGGCAAAGGCTGCCGGACAGAGAAGTGCAAGTTAGGCTCCATCTGGTACATCGCTTCGGCATAGGAGTCCAGACGTGAAAGCGTAGTTCCGGAAATCCACTTGTAGCTGGCCGTGAACGTGGTGCCCGTACGTGGCATCTTTCCAGAAACGCGGGCAGCCAGACTATGGTGATTCCGTGTCACAAAGCTGTCGCGAAGATCGGCTGAACTGGTTGTCAACTCGCCCAGTGGGGAAAGGGCTCCGGCCCAGGAATAGACCGCGGCAAATTCCAAGCCTGAGGAGATCTTCTGGCTGTACGCCGCACGGGCGCCCCAGGAACTGGTTCGACCGCCGTCGTAGAGGAATGCGTTCGAAAAGCTATCTTGGAAAAAATCCGGGTTGGTCGTCGGGCCAATTCCAAAAATAGCCTGGTGCCTGGATGCATCGTGAAAAGCGGCGGTTTCGAAGCTGGCGCGCTCTCCCCATTTGTGTTTTACAGATGCCTCCTGATGCCAGCTTCCCTCAAATACAGGTTGGCCATTGCGAAAAAGTACCGCAGGCAAGCTGTCGAGCTGAGTGATGGCGGATTGCAGGGCATCGGACTGCCCGGGCTGATTCACGGACGGATTCGCCGTTGCAAGAAGGGCCGCAGTCCAATTTCGGCTTAACTTCGCATCGAGTTCCGCATGCGGATGCACGGCAGAAGTCGAGGATGCAATTCCAACGCGGAGGAACTCTGCGCCGGCGCGTAAAACAACACGATCGGTAAGCGCAAGCTGTTCGGAATGATCGACGCGGATCTCCTGAAACATCAGGTTATTGATGCCGACATTGGTCTGGTGCATCACGAACGTGGTCTGCGGACCGTTTTCGAGCGAGCCGGATGGCAGCCAGACAGTGGCAAATGCGCCGGATGCGCCCCGCTCATAACTCATTTGCCCCGCGAGCAAAAGCCGTCCGAGGGCGCCGAGCCGCTGGTCATAGGACATCTCAGTAGCAGGAGAATCAGGAAGGTTCGAAGGAGATCCGGGCCGCATAGATCCGCTGGTCAATTCGAGCAGCCCGCGCGGGCGCTGTGGCTGAGGGATATCTTTCGAAAGAGTGCTGTCGGCAAGGTCGATATCGCCATCCCGCCATTGCAAGATGGGGCGGGTAGCCGCTGAGGAACGCAACACCCACTTCCAGTCGTCCGGCTCTGCGGGAGCTTCCGATTGCCGACGCAGGCTATCGAGGGAAGAAAAGATGGAGTCCACTTGCACGCGCAACAGAGTCGTCAGGTTGGCCACTACGGCGACATGCCGCTCCATGGCCGGAAGAAAACCGGGAAGCGAAATGCGCAGTGAGTACTGACCGGGTTTTAGACGATCGTTAAAAAAGGCGCCGCGTTGATTGGACAGCAATTGAGAAACGGTGCGTCCCCCCGCATCTTCGGACATAAGCCAAACTGTGGCGCCCATTTGCGGCGTGCCTGACGGGTCCAGGACGATACCTGAGATCGTGCCATATCCGGGTTTGGCGGCTGACGGAATCGCCAGCGCAAGGGTAATCGCCATCACCCATCCAAACATCTTTCCAGATTGTTTCATCAAGCTTGGCTACCTCCCGGTCGCGTTGTTCGCCGCGGAATTGTTTACAGCCGGGGGCGTCACAGTAAAATCCGCGGAACGGGTCACTGTCTGCTTGGTTAGAAGATCGGTTGCCTGAATTTCCAGTTTGTACTTGCCGGGCGCCAACGCTTTAGGCGCAATCACCTGCTGGAATGTAACCTGTTCGCCGTTTTGCTTCAGTTGTTCACCCGTCTCAACGTTGTGGGCCACGGTTTGCTGCCCCTGGCTCACCTTAACGTCCAGCGAAAGATCGTTCTTGTGGGTCTTGTCATCGACCTTCAGGTTGTAAAATTGCAGGTAGATGCCGAGCGGCTGATCGGCATGGAATTCGGCGTCAAGCTTGGGGCGGACTTTTGTCGAGCCCAGAACGAACTGGCCTACGCCAACATCCCTTGAGGAAACCGGCTCGAGCTGGTCGGCCAGAATCAAGGAGCTTGCATCGAATTTTTCATCCGGCATTTCCGAAACAGGAAGGCGCGTATTCAGCACGCCCACGTTGCCGCTATTCACGTCCTTGATGACCACGTCGATCTTGTACAAGCCGGGGCGCAGCGGCACGCCTTTCTGATAAAGCGAATATCCCTTCAGAGAGGACTCCAGCAGCGAATCGGGAAAATCCCGCTGAATCACATCCTCGAAAGTCTGAACGATGCGTCCGCTCAGAGTGCTGATGCGCGCAAAAATGTTCAAAGTCCCCGAATTCACGCCATCGTGATTCTTGAAAGTCAATTGCTTGTTCTGAATCTGGATGGTGATGGGCACCAGAATCGTGTCGCTGGTAATTCGCAGGAAATCCGTGTGGTAATCGAATTGGATTTGGTTGCGGATAATTCGTGAGCTGACCACTTCCTCGAGGTCCTTGAACTTCACAGGAGGCGGCGCCTGAACTTTCGCAAATTGCTCGATCCGTTCGAATTCGTCCGTCATGGAGACACCGGCGCCGTTTTCACCGGGCCCCAGAGGCGCGGTGGAACCATCGGTACGGCTGAAACGGGATGCTTTGCTGCCATCGCCCATCTGTTCGAGCATGCTGAGCCCGGCGCCGGGAACCATTGCAAGCGCATCTTTTTCGCCGGGGTCCAGAGTCATGTGAAATTCGCCGGTGCCAGTCGGGTCTACGAATTCGATCGTAATGTTGCTGCCAATTCCTTCCATGTAGCGATAGCGCCAGTCATCGAACGCGTAGGTCGTTGTCTGGCCGCCGCCTTCCGACATGGGCCGGTTGTAATTGCTGCCCTGGGAATGGGAATCGATTTCATCCGGCGGCCCCCACATGATGTAGATGCGCCCGCGATCGGTCTTCCATCCGGGAATTCCGGAGGCGAACTTCTCATTGGCATACGCGATGCGGCGATAGTGTTCTTCCTTGAACTCGTTTTCCACGGTATCGGGCGTGGGATCGCGGCGCTGCCAGAATGCCTCGATAAATTGCTCGCGTTCTTCGTTGGTCTGGAGGTGCAGGAAAGCGTTGCGCTCTTCATCGCTGATGATGTACGGAACCTCTTCCTGCAGCCACTTCTTGTACGGGGTGTCGAGCTCTTTCTGAAGTTTGCGGAGGTTCTTGCCTTTATCGTTTTTCTTCTTGCCGGTGTCCTGCTGCGAGTTGGCAGGAGCATCCTGTTTTCCACTGTCCTGCGAGCGCAGCCCTACGGGGAGCAGCAAGGCTCCGCCAACCAGCAGGAAAAACGGGATTCGGCCCAAGCGGTTCATATGCATACCTCACCTGATTCGGAAGGTTAATTCTATCCCTCACTAGAAGATGCGTCAATCAATAGAATGCCGAAAATACTCGTTCCGGTACGGCCAACGACCCCATCATGTGTAACGACCCGATCCGGTCTTATCCCGTTTTGGGCGGCACCCATCCCAGCGCTCGGCACACATGTCGGTGCAAGCTAAGATTAGGGCTGACCAATACGGGTTGCCCGGAATGGTTGCAGATAGTCCGCCACAGAAACCCTCAGAACTCCAAACGCAATTGAAACGCGATCATGCGCGGCGTACTGTCTCCGCCCAAACCAACGCCAAGTAAGCCAGTCGGTGGAGAGGTCGTGTATGTAAGCGCTCCAAAACCAGTCTGGGTAGAAGGCTTTCCTGGAATGCCGGCCAGCACAATGCTGGGAAGTCCGAAATTGGGATGATTGAATACATTGAAGAATTGGGTGTCGAACCGCAACTTCCACTGCTCAGTTAAGGGAAACGATTTTGATAGATAGAAATCACTCCATGCAAAATCGGGTCCGCGCAGAGCGTTACGGCCAAGATTCCCGAATTGGCAATTCTCAGGGTTATCCCCTCCTACGCACGCGCCAGTGCTCGGGTCAACTGTCGAGACAAACGCTGCCGGATTAAGCCACTGAACCGTGCCCGGTTGCGTAACACCGGGAATGGGATTGTGTTCATAAAGCGGCACGCCGGGTACAACGCTGGCGAACTGCGGCCCGCTGCCGTTCACGATCCCGTTCCCGTTGGCCGAGTAGGGCGTGCTGAGGACAGAGAATGGAATCCCACTGTGCCAAAACACGGTTCCCGACACTTGCCAGCCGTTCAGCGCATTGCCAAGAAAGCGGTTTCTAACTTTGATAGGCAACTGATAGACATACTGAGCATTAAGATTGTTCCGGATGTCATAGTCGCATGGACCGTAATCACGGGCCAGGTCGCCGGGAAGCGGCGAGAGGATTCCTCCTGCTGAGAACTGCAGGAATCCCCCGTTCGAGACCGTGTCCATGCAACGACTCCAGGTATAGTTGATTTGTCCCATAAGACCGTGTCCGAGACGCTTCATCGCGGTTAATTGCAATCCGTCGTAGTGACTGTTTGCCCCGGTGGACAATTGCGTCACTGCCCCGAATCGGGGATCGGTAGACTGGGCATAGGGAAACGGCGCGAAGCATCTCTGGCAGACTGTCTGATAGCCGTTCACCTGCGTTTGGTATGGCTGATTGACTGCGCGCGTGCCGACATATTGTGCGTGGATGCTTACTGTAGAACCGAACTCATGCTCCAGGCCGAGGCTCCACTCCATGAAGTATGGAGCGTGAAGTTTTCCGTCGGGCACCGCCGTGATTGCGACAGGAGGAAGACAAGTCGCAGAATTTGTTTGTGCGGACGCACAGGAAAGCTGGCCCTGTGTAAATCCTGAACTGAATGCTTGATTGGCGGCCACGGTCGCATCGACCGCGCTATTTGGGACACCCGGCGCAATGGCCGTGCCGCCGACAGTCCCAAAAAGTCCGCCCTGGAAAGTCTTGACATAGGGCGGGTTGACGCTGACCACATCGGCGATACTCCCGGGCAAAATGTCGCTGAAAATACCGAAACCGGCGCGCAGCACGGACCTGGACTCAAATTGCCACGCGATCGCCATTCTCGGTTGCAGGATCGCGAGGGGAGTTGAGGAAAATACGTTGCCCAGTCCGGTCTGAATGGCGGCGTTGAGCGGTTGATTTACATTATGCGAAATGGAATCGAAAGACCCGCGAAGGCGCGCAATTTGCCCGTGGGGATTTAATGGGTTGGAATTGAAAGTGTCTCGAACGCCGAATGTCCATGTCAGCTTCCTGGTCACCTTCCAGGTATCCTGCGCATAGAGGTCGAGATTCAGAAAGTTGAACGGTTCGTTTGCTGACGTCGGAAAAGTCTCTGTCGCCGTCGAGGCAACTCCATAAATGTATTGCGGCAGGGTGGTGTACGTCACGGTGGGGACGGTTCCCTCCCCAAAATCATAATCATTCAAGCGAAGGATGCGCGTATTTGTCCCGAAGCGGAGTTCGTGGTCACCGTGACTCCAGGCGAGATTGTCGTTGATAAAGAAACGGGAGGCGCGCCTTCCCTGGATCCAGGTGTTGTCTAATCCTCCCACAGTCGTAAATGGAGCATTCGCGCCGCTGCCTTGCAGGACGATGGGAAATGCGGATAGTGTTTTCTGAAAATCACTGGGGCCAAATAAACTTGAATACCAGGAAAATGCGGGGTTGAAATAATTCACCAGATTCTGCGAAAAAACGTGCGTATATCCCGCCGCAAAGGAGTACAGGGGTTGAGGGGAAAGAGAGTTGAACAATGGATTGATGGGATCTGTATATGCGGCCTGGAGTCCGGTGTCCGCCTGTAAGCGAAACCATGTCGTGTTTCTCTCATTGATGTTGTAATCGATGCGCACCGTCTGGACTTGTTCGTGGTCATCGCTCGAATGGGAGACGCTCTGGCGATTGGCGCAGCCGTTTCCATCATTCGCAAATGCAGGCGCCCCCCCGCCGACATCGAACGGGCAACCGAGCACCGCCAGGGGCGTTCCGACCGTATTTCCGTAGAGTGAAAACATCTTCTGATAGAACGGCACCAGCTGCGGCACCGGCCGATAGATCGAACCTGTAACGGAGTCCGTGCCCCCAAAAGGAAGTTGCTGTAGAACGTAACTCTGAAATGCTGAAGTTGGAACGGTAGCGGCGGTGACGATAGGCAGGGCAATACGAACCCACTCGCTGTCGAAGAAGAAAAACAGCTTGTCGTGGATAATCGGCCCGCCTACGCTGCCGCCGAAATGGTCCACCGTGGAGCCGGGCTTATGATTTCCCGCCGTGGCGTTGGTGAAAAAATCGGCCGCGTTAAGCTTCGCGCCGTTCCACAATTCGTAGAGGTTCCCGTGAAACCGGTTCGAACCTGATTTTGTAACATAGTTGACTTGGGACGCTCCGTACCGGCCCTGATCGACCTCATAAGAAAGCGTGTTGACCGTTACTTCCGCAATCGAATTCAATCCGAGGACAAGATTTGTCGAAAGCCCGCTGTTCAGATTCGTCAGCGGGTCATTCGTTTCCAATCCATCGACGATATAGCCGTTCGAAAGAGCTGGCAGCCCGTTGAACTCGACGTTGCCATACCCATTTGTGCCGCCAACGAAATCATTGCCGCCGCCTGCCGTGTTGATAAGGGCGCCCGCGGCAAATTGGAGAGGGTATGTTAAATCGCCGCCCGGATTGGGAAGATTTTCCAGGGTGGGAGCGTTCAGATTCGTGGATGTATTTGCGTTTCCCGGATTGATGATGGGGGCTTCGCCGATAACTTCAATGCTTTCATCTGATCGCTGCAGCTGGAGCGTAAAATTGACGGTCTGCTTCTGACCCAACCCGGCTTGCACATTGCCAATATGCTGCAGCGCAAACCCATTTGCTTCCACTTGGACCGAATAAGTATCCGGATTCAACTGCGGAAAATTAAACTGGCCGGCATCGTCAGTCTTGGCCGAGCGTTTTAGGCCGGTCTCTTCATTCGTAATTGTTACCGTGGCGCCTGGTATAGCAGAGTTAGTTGGATCGTTCACCTGGCCGATGATTGCGCTGGTTGTTTCTCCCTGCGCCAATAACGCCATTGGGAGCACAAAGAAAATACCGGCGAGTAGAAAAACATAGAACGACATTCGCAACATGTCCCTAACGATCCCTCATGCATCCGTGGTGCCGTGACTTCGGAAGGGTCTGCGATTCCGGCCGTGAACAAGCTTAACCCTTTAACCGGCACATACAACGAATATTAACCACAGTTAATGCAAATAGTACACCTAAGTTTATACTGCTAAGGCTCATCGGACTTGAGTCAATGCCTTTCAGTTGCTGGATTTGTTAGGTCTAACTCGCGCCTCCGTCTCCCTATGGGCGAGCTCGACTCCCAGTTGCCGTCGGTTATCGAGATCGATAGGTCACGAGGAGCAAATCATTTTGTTCCACTTGGAAATGAAGGTAAAATCCAGTGTGCTATGAGGCGAGTGTCGGGCACGAAGAAGCGTTGACCTCATACATAAGAACACTTCGCAACAAATTCGATAAAGTGATTGATTGACTACAATTGGAATTTTTAGAGGACTTCCCTGCGTAGTGCGCGACCAAGTGAAAGAATGCATTCAGGCTAGAATGTCAGGGTCCCAGCTTATATGAACTTATGGCAAAAAATAGCTATCGGTGCGACTGCTGCCGCAGCCATTGCCGGCGGGGTTTGGTTTGCCATCTACGAAATCAACAAGGATCTGGTTACGGTCCAGACTGGCACGGTATCGCGGCAGGACCTAAATTCGGTTGTTACCGCATCCGGTGAAATCAAGCCGCTGACCTATACGAATGTGCTGGGCGAGGGCATCGGCAAGATTACGCAAATTGTGGTGAAGGAAGGCGATCACGTTAAGAAGGGCGACGTGCTGCTGCGCCTGGAAAATGTGCAGCCATCCGCGGATGTGGATGCGCAGCGCGCCGGAATCGACTCTGCGGAATCCGGAGTGAGTTCCGCCGATGCCAATAATTTGTCGGCGCAGGCTGACGTCAAGGCGCGCTCCGCCGATTTGGAGCACGCCAAGCTGGCGTGGGACCGCGGGCAGCAATTGTTCAAGGAAGGCCTGATCGCCAAGCAGGATTATGATACTTCGAAGGCGACGTACGACAGCGCAGTGGCGGCGCTGGCTTCCGCCCAGGCGCGGGCTGACCAGGCTCGCGCGCAGCTTGCCCAATCGCGCTCCGGCCTATCGCAGAATCGCGCCATGCTGAATCGCCTGCGCGACGTGCTGCGGAAAACGACCTATACGGCGCCCATCGATGGCGTGGTGACTTACATCGCCGTGCGCGTGGGAGAAAACGTGGTGCCGGGAATTCAAAATGCAACCGGCAGTTACTTGATGACGATTTCCGATATGTCCGTGGTGACTTCCGAAGTGATGGTGGATGAGACCGATATTACCAGCGTGAAATTGAGTGAGACTGCCGACGTGACCATCGATGCGCTGCCCGGCAAATTGTTTAAGGGCAAGGTTACGGAAGTCGGCACGCAGGCGGTGCTGCGAACTTCGGGGCTGGCGTCCACGCAATCCACAACCGGCAATCAGGAAGCGAAGGATTTCAAAGTCGTCGTCACCCTGGAGAACCCTCCTGCCGGGCTGCGCCCGGGTCTTTCGTCGACTGCGAAAATCACTACCGCACAGAAGAAAGGCGTCGTGACGATTCCCATTCAGGCGCTGGTGATTCGCACGCGGAAGGACCTGGAGGAAGCCGCGAAGAACGCCGGACGGAAAGCGGACGATTCCTCGACTCTGGCAGCGAGCCGTCCTGCAACGGATTCTGTTGCTGCGGGAGCTTCGACATCGCAAAACGAGGAAATTCAGGGCATTTTCGTGGTTCGAAACGGACGCGCGCAGTTTGTCTCTGTCGGGACCGGCATCATGGGCGTCACGGATATTGAAATCATGAACGGAGTTCAGGAGGGCGACCAGATTATTACCGGCAGCTACAAAGCCCTGCGCACGCTGAAGCCGGATGCCCGCGTGAAGGTGGACAACTCACCGCCGAAAGATAATGGATGACAGCTGGTGTCTGGAGCGCATCTAAATTTCAGCGAGGCTGTTTGGCCTCGTCCTTTCAATGATATCGTTCAAGTTGCCGGTGAATGTGCAGGTTCGAGGAGCCGATTGATGCCCGTGGAAGCAGTATCGCCCGATTCGTTTCGCCAGGATCTCGTGGACCAGGGATTTGCCATTAAGACTGAAGACCTCTGGAAAACGTACGAGATGGGTACGGAAAAGGTGAATGCGCTGCGGGGCGTCAACATTGATATCCGCCGCGGCGAATACGTCGCCATCATGGGTCCGTCCGGCTCCGGAAAATCCACCTTGATGAATTTGATCGGATGCCTGGACACGCCGACTACCGGCAAGTACTGGCTGGCCGGCCGCCTGGTCAATACACTCGATGACGACGAACTGGCTTATATTCGCAACAAGGAAATCGGGTTTGTTTTTCAGACGTTTAATTTACTTCCGCGCGCTACGGCATTGCATAACGTCGAGCTACCGTTGATTTACAACGGCACTCCGGTGGAAGAACGAATCGCCAAGGCAAAACGCGCTCTGGCCGCAGTGGACCTTACTGAGCGAATGAATCACAAGCCGAATGAACTTTCCGGCGGGCAGCGTCAGCGTGTCGCAGTGGCGCGCGCGCTGGTGAACTCTCCCTCGATCGTCCTGGCGGACGAGCCCACCGGCAACCTCGACACCAAGACGGGCGATGAAATCATGGCCTTGTTCGCGCGCCTGCACAGTGAGGGGAACACAATTATTTTGGTCACTCACGAACATGACATCGCGCAGCGGGCCAACCGGATTATTCACGTTCGCGATGGCAAGGTGGAGTCCGACGAGGCAGTGAAACACTAACTTCACGGCGAACTTTCTATCTTGATCCGCCAAATCAATCGCATGTTTGCATCGCGCACAAATTGGCAGCTCGGAACGAACCTATTTACGCAGGCACTTGAGGAGCACCGGCGGTCCGGGAAAGAGTTGCTGGACCTGACGGTTTCGAATCCTACCGAATGCGGCCTTTCCTATCCTGAAAAGGAAATCCTCTCCGCGCTGGCCGACCCGCGCGCTCTTTCATACTCACCGGAAAGTAAGGGGTTGCTTGAAGCGCGCGCGGCCGTCGGCGATTACTATGTTGGCCGCTCTGGGTTCTCCGGCGAATGTGGTCGCGTTGATCCGGAGCGCGTCATCCTCACTTCAGGGACCAGCGAAGGTTACAGCCACATTTTTCGCCTGCTTTGCGAACCGGGCGATGAGGTTCTGGTTCCCGCGCCCAGCTATCCGCTATTTGAATTTCTTGCCGACCTTGGGGACATCCGGCTGGTTCCGTATCCATTGCTTTACGATCATGGCTGGCAAATCGACTTTGCCTCTTTGCGCGCGGCGATCACGCCGCGTTCCCGCGCGGTGCTGGTGGTGCATCCCAATAATCCGACTGGGTCTTTCGTGAAGGTGAAGGAGGCCGTTCAGCTTGCCGCGATTTGTTGCGAGCGCGAGATGGCCATTGTCGCCGATGAAGTTTTTCTCGATTATTCAGGCACGCCCGATCTGGCCCGGACGTTTGCGCTCCATGAAGCCGCGCTCACATTTACGCTCAGCGGCCTATCCAAGATTTCACTGCTGCCGCAGATGAAATTGGCGTGGATGGTTGTGAGCGGCCCGCCGTCGCTGGTGCAAACCGCCGTCGAGCACCTCGAAATCATCGCGGATACTTATCTTTCGCCGAGCGCGCCGGTGCAACTCGCACTGCCGAAATTTCTGGGTTTGCGCCACGGACTTCAGGCGCAGTTGCAGCAAAGAATTTCCGCGAATCTCGCGGTTCTGGATGCGGCTTTGCGCGAATCTAAGGTCATCACACGCCTCGATCGCGAAGGTGGCTGGTACGCTGTTCTGCGCGTCCCGGTTACTGGAGCGGACGAAGATCTGGCCGTTTCGCTACTCGAACGCTGCTCGGTCCTCGCGCATCCTGGACACTTTTTTAATTTTTCGCGGGATGGGTTTCTTGTGCTGAGCCTGATTACGCCGGAAGTGCAATTTCAAGAGGGCGTCCGGCGGCTGGGGGAGTTCTTTGCGGGATGAAAACATAACTGGAGCTGGGACGTGCTAATAGATAGCTCAGATTCTTCAGAGTATTTTGGATACGAGAGTTTTAGAGATTTCAAGAGCGACCCTGAGATGTTGCGGTATCCCAATGCATGTCCAATTAGGTCCTGCATCACGACGCCGGTCCTTATCCCGTTCGGCAAGAGTAATAAACCGTTCTGCTCCACTCATGGAATTAGGCTTCACTCGAATACCTTCGTATATTGGAACGGGGATGGGCGGAAGGAAAAGAATAAGGCCCGGTTGCGAAATTTTCGCATTCGTCCGGACCTTGCGGAAAAGATAGCACTGAATTCTGTTGGAAAAGCCGAGACCCACCGCCTGGGGTATGAGAACTCGGAAGATGCGCTCACCTGGAACGTCTTTGTGAGTCTCGCAGAAGCGAAAAAACTGAGTCTAGCCGTAAAATTTCTGACCGGTTTTGACGTAGGCGCGGAGCCCGATCTCTACTTGTGGGGCAAGCTGGTTGACGTTACAGGAACTAGAAATGAGACCGAATTGTTTCAGCCGCTTCGCGACGTCAGAGACCTATTGGAGCAAGGAATTAGGAAATTCAACACAGAGCCTGATGTCATGTTGGTGCTCGACGGTCAACTCGTGATATGCGTCGAGGCAAAATTCACTTCTGGAAATACTCTAGCGCATGAAGAAGAAGTAGAAGTCGGAGATAAGCCTAAGGATCGCAATGGCTTATTGGAGCGCTACTTTGACGAGGCCCCGGAAGGGACAAAGCGGGCCATCAAAAGGGATAAAATTGGCGCAAATTTGCACAGTCAACTTTTCCGAAATATTATTTTCGCCTCTGCAATGGCAAAGGGTTGCAAGTGGCATGTCGCAAATCTAGTGAGCCAAACGCAATGGAACTGTGGCAAAAAATCCAAACAGAATTCATTTGTCAACCCAGAGGAATCTATTCGGTCCTATCTAAATCAGAGTTTCCAAAACTGTTTCAGCTTCCGGACTTGGGAGCAGCTTTATAGAGAATTGGTCAAGGACGACGCAGAGCTTGATCGGTTGAATACCTATTTTCTGACCAAGAGTGCGCATTACCGAAGGGCCTTTGAATTGGATTAAGAACCTCGCGTGTCAACAGGCACGTCAATCTATGCGATAGCGCGTCATGACTTCTTTAAGAGGAATAACCCGATCTTTACCGCTGCGAATCCGTTTCAAACTGTTCTCGGCGAGATACAAGTCCTCCAGATCATCCAAGTGTTGAATGACTGCCTCGCGGACGTAAAAACTCTTGCTTTGCCCGGTACGGCGAGCCAGCTTCTCGATGCGCTTTTCAACGGATGGAGGAAGCCTGATGGTCAGCATGTGCGTCACTCAGGTGAAGTTAACATATTGGCGCCGTCACTCCGCGTTTTGTCATGCTTCCGCTTCCAGAACGACTACGGGCTGGTAAGTTCGCGGCACCAGAGCCTCAGCAATGGCGATCAGGCGTTCCTGCTGGCTGAAGACGCGGAGGCGCGCTGGCTTCCATTCGCCGGAATCGAGTTCGGCGGTTGCGCCTTGCGCGGCGCTGACGCGACCCGGCTGGATTTGGGCGAGCTGCACGGTGAATTTTGCGCCGTGGCGCACGCGCTGTTCGACGAGCGGGAGGACTGTTACGCTCGGCAATTCCGGCAGCATGCGTTCGAGCGGGATTACGTAGCGCGCGAGATCGCCTTCCGCCGAGGCGCGTTCGAGGTCTTCCAGTTTTGTGGCCTGGTCGAGCGTAAATTCGCCTACCGCAGTGCGGACGATCTCTGCGAGGTGCGCGCCGCAGCCCAGTGCTGCGCCCATGTCGTGCGCCAGCGAACGAATGTACGTGCCTGCGGCGCATTCGATAGAGAATTTCGCCAGCGAGCCCGCAACTTCATCGACATGGAAATCGTAAACTTCGATTTCAGCAGCCTTCAGTTCGACAGGTTTTTTCTTTCGCGCGAGTTCGTGCGCTGGGCGCCCGTGGATTTTTTTGGCGGAATACGGCGGGGGCATTTGCGCAAAGCGTCCCACACTGGCTGTGGCCAGGCGCTCGATTTCTGCGCGGTCGAGTATGGGAGCGGTGTCCGGGCCCATTGGCGCACCCGCGGCGTCGTAGGTGTCGGTGGCGAAGCCGAAACGGAATGTGGAGGTGTATCGTTTGCGGCGCCCAATGTAGAACTGAGCGAGGCGCGTGGCGCGGCCCAGCAGCAGCACCAGCACGCCCGTTGCGAGCGGGTCGAGTGTGCCCAGATGGCCGATCTGGCGGAATCCCAGGATGCGGCGCGCGGCATCGACTACGTCGTGCGACGTTCTGTGCTGCGGCTTGTCAATGACCAGGGCGCCGTCGAGCGATGCGGGCTGAGATTTTCGCGGCATGATTTTTGGTTTGTCAGTGAAGCGGCGAAATCAAGGCGCGGTCTTTTTGGTTTGGCGCAGAAGCTCTTCGATTCGCTGGCTGTACTCCTCGGAATGATCCAGGGTGAAATGAATTTCCGGGGCGCGGCGAAGCTGTATGCGCTCGGTCAGTTCGTGGCGAATGTAGCCGACTGCTGCGGCAAGGCCCCTGATCGTGCTCTTCTGCTCGGCTTGATCCCCGATCACGCTGACGAATACGCGCGCGTGTTTCAGATCGGGCGTGACGCGCACTTCGGTGACGGTTACCAAGCCCGCGATGCGCGGGTCTTTCAATTCGCCGGCAACCATGATCCCGATTTCGTGAAGAATTTCCTCGGCCACGCGCTGGTGCCGATGTCCCTGGACCGTCATCGTTATCTCACTCGATGCAGGAATCTGAACGCCTGCAAATTTCCTGCGTACTTATATCACTTCCAGCTCATGGCCGATCAGATCGCGGCCCAGTTGTTTTTCGGAATCCTCAAGGACCGTGCGCAATGCCTGTTCGACGTGTCCGGCGTTGTTCGAGAGGCTGACGATGCCGACCACCGAGCGCTGCCAGGAATCGTGTCCGTCGAGTTCGGCGACGGCCACGTTGAACTTTCCTCGCAGCCGGTCTTTCAAGCTGCGAAGCACCTGCCGCTTGTCTTTGAGCGAGTGCGCCTCTGGAATATAAATTTCGAGGGTGAGCAAACCGATTGGCATCGTCATCCCTGCGAACCGAACCGCAAGACAGGGCCTGCAAATGGGCTTCTTAGCAGGCTTGACCTATACGCGCCTGCTGAAGATCAGGCCGAAGCTTCCGCGAGCACGAGTCTTTGCATGTGGAAACACTCGAGGACGTCTCCGACTTGCAGGTCGTTGAAGTTGGAGACGCTGGCGCCGCACTCGAATCCGGTGCGAACTTCGTTGGCGTCGTCCTTGAACCGCTTCAGCGAACTGATGCGCCCGGTATGAATCACGACTCTCTCGGGAGGTGTTCCCTGGTTGCGCAACACGCGCACTTCCGAGTCGCGCTTGAGCACGCCGTCGAGTACATAGCATCCGGCGATGGTGCCAATGCCCTTCACGCGGAACGTATTCCGCACTTCGGCGCGGCCCAGACGCGTTTCCTTGAAGACCGGATCGAGCAGGCCGGTCATGGCCTTTTTGATCTCGTCGGAAACTTCGTAGATGATCGAGTGCAGGCGAACTTCCACGCCTTCGCGCTGCGCCAGGTCCGCGGCCTTGCGGTCCGGCCGGACGTTGAACGCCACTACGATTGCGCCTGATGCGGACGCCAGCAGAATGTCGTTTTCGGTGACGGCACCGATGCTCGCGTGAATAATCTTGAGCTTCACGCGATCGTCGGAAAGTTTTGGCAGCATTTCGCTCAGCACTTCTACTGAACCCTGCACGTCGCCCTTGATGACGAGCGGAAGTTCCTTGACGTCGCCGGTCCTGAGCTGTTCGTGTAACTGGTCGAGCGTGATACGCGCTCCGGCGGATTTTGCCAGCGTCGCTTCACGCAGCTTGTCCTGGCGGAATTCAACGATGTGACGGGCTCGCGCTTCATCGGCAACCTGGAAATGATCGCCGGCTTCCGGCGCGCCCTGCAAACCGAGGACTTCCACGGGAGTGGATGGCCCGGCGATTCGGACCGGGTGACCGTGATCGTCAAACATGGCGCGCACTTTGCCGTACACAGCGCCGCAGATAAAGACGTCGCCGGTATGCAGCGTGCCTGTCTGAACCATGATCGTCGCAACAGCGCCGCGCCCTTTATCCACGCGCGATTCGAGCACTGTGCCGGCGGCGGGAGCTTTTGGATTCGATTTCAATTCGCGCAGGTCGGCAACCAGCAAAATCATTTCGAGCAGCTTGCTCAGATTTTGTTTCTTTTTTGCTGAGACTTCGACCATCACCGTGTCGCCGCCCCACTCCTCGGGCATTAAACCGCGTTCGGAGAGTTGGCGCTTGACGCGCTCCACCTGCGCTTCCGGTTTATCGACTTTGTTGATGGCCACAATGATCGGCACGCCGGCAGCTTTCGCGTGGTCGATTGCTTCCTGGGTTTGCGGCATTACGCCGTCATCGGCTGCGACCACCAGGACGACGATGTCAGTAACTTTCGCGCCGCGCGCTCGCATGCGGGTGAATGCTTCGTGACCGGGAGTATCCACGAACACGATCTTGCGTCCGTCGATGTGTACGACGGATGCGCCGATGTGCTGCGTGATGCCTCCGGCCTCACCCTCGGCGATATCAGTTTCACGAATCGCATCGAGCAGGCTGGTCTTTCCGTGATCGACGTGGCCCATGACGGTTACGACAGGCGGACGCGGCTCAAGATTCTCCGGCTTTTCCTCCCGCGCGACTTCCTGGACGACGTCTTCCTCGAATGTCAGAACCTTGACGGTGCCGTTGAATGCTTCCGCGAGGTTGGTGGCCGTGGGCGTGTCGAGCGCCTGGTTGATGCTGGCAAAGATGCCGCGATCCAGCAAAATTTTTAGTAATTCCTTGGCGCGCACATCCAGCTTTTCCGCCAGGTCGCGGACGGTTACGCCTTCGGTGATGGTAATTTCGCGTGGTTCGCGTGGAGGAGGCGCGGGCGCGCGTTCGATCTGCGCGGTACGCCTTTCGCCGGGACCGACTCGTGCGCGAACCGGATGAAGCTTGCGCTCGCCTTCTTCAAAGCGCTTCTCCATCGTGGGCCGGGCGCGTGCCGCGGGTTTGCGCTCATAAATTGGTTTGCCGGGCTCCGCCTTCGGAGGCATCTGGCCCGCTGGAAGCGGCGGTGCCGGACGTCCTCCGCCTGGTCGAGGAGCGCCGGGGCGTCCGGGCATGGGTTGTCCGGGACGCATGGGCACCGGTTGCCCGGGACGGCCTGGAGCGCCGGGGCGCACAGGAAATCTGGATTGCGGAGCGCCGGGACGCACGGTTGGCGGACGTACTGGCGCGGGAGGATTCACGCGAGCGCCGGGCGGTAATGGATTCCAATTCGGTTTGGGTGGCGATGGCTTCCCTGGAGCAACTGTGGGGCGAGCCGGAGCTCCCGGCTTTGCAGTCGCAGGCGATCCAGCGGTCTTCAAGCCAGCAGGTGGCGCAGATGGAGCAGTCCTGGCAGCTGTTGATGTAGGCTTCGCGGACACAGGATGAGTTGTTGCAGCTGGCCGGACAATCGGTTTTGCGGGCGGAGGAACTGTCGGCGCCGATGCTGCCGGTTTTGCAGGGGCAGGCGGTGTCACAGCAACTGGCTTCGCAACTGGTGTCGGTGGAGCAACCGCAGGCGCAACTGGCTTCGCTGGTACTGGAGGAGGCGCCGATACCACAGGAGGAGCAACCACTACCGGAGTGGGAGGAGCAACTACAACGGGAGGTGGCGGAGGGGGAGCAACCACAGACGGCTTCATGCGCGCTGCTTTGGCGGCTGCTTCTTTCGCGGCCTTTTCCGCTACGGCGTTTTCCTCAGCGGCGACCTCAGCTTCGGCCATATCGCGGAAATGTTTGCGCACCCTTACGGCGGCGTCGACATCGATGGAACTCGAGTGGGTCTTTTTCTCGGTAACTCCGGCTTCAGGCAAATAATCGATGATCGCCTTGGCCTTGACCTCGAGCTCGCGCGCCAGTTCGTTGATGCGGATCTGATTCGGTTCTGTCATTGCCCTCCGGGACTACTCCTTGCCACTATTGTCGCTACTGCTGCTATTGTCCGGCGTTTCCGCGGACTCGGTGGAATCGGGAGATTCTGAATTTCCCGGTTCTGCTTCTGCCGAGGCCGCAGCGGCGACTGCGATTTCTTCCGTTTCCGTGGGACCTTCGATCTCTTCCGTAACGATGTCCACTGCTTCCGCGGATTCTTCCGAGGCCTGCTCCTGCTCGGGTTCCTGTCCGGGCTCCTGTTCGGGGGCGCCTTCGGCAAATTCCTGCTCGGCGGGCGCCTCGACGAATTCCGTCTCCTGCGGCTGATTTTCCAGCGACTGGAAATAGGCGGCCACAGACATCTGAATCTTCTCGACCATCTTCTCGCCGATTCCCGGAATTTCCGTAAGCTGCTCGGGAGTCATATCGGCCAGCATTTCAATTGTCGAAACGCCGTGAGCTTCGATGCGTTCGATCGTCTTCGGTCCCACGCCCGCGAGTTCAGAAAGCGGCGTGCCCGGAGCGGTGAGCGCGGCCATTTGTGCCTCGATTTCCTGGCGCTTTTCTTCCTCACTCTTGATGTCCACGTTCCAGCCGATCAGCTTGCTGGCCAGGCGAACATTCTGGCCCTTCTTGCCGATGGCCAGGGAAAGCTGCGTATCTTCGACGATGATTTCCAGGTGGCGCGTTTCAGGATCGATGATTTGAACGCGCGTAACCTTTGCCGGGGATAGCGCTTTTTGCGCAAACGTGACGGTATCTTCGGAGTAGGGAATGATGTCGATTTTTTCGCCGCGCAGTTCGCGAATGATCGACTGCACGCGCATGCCCTTCATGCCGACGCATGCGCCTACCGGGTCCACATCCTTGTCGCGGCTCTGCACGGCGATCTTGGTGCGCTCGCCGGCTTCGCGCGCGGCGGCGCGGATTTGCACCGTGCCGTCATAAATTTCGGGAACTTCCATCTCAAACAGGCGCTGCACCAGAACGGGGTCGGCGCGGGAAATGATTACCTGAGGTCCCTTGGCGGAGCGGTCCACCGCGCGAATCACCACGCGCAGACGATCGGCGATGTTGTAGGTTTCCAGGCGCGATTGTTCGCGCTTGGGCATGCGCGCTTCGGCGCGGCCCAGGTCGACAATCACGTCCGGACCTTCGGTGCGCTTGACGACGCAATTCACCAGTTCGCCGACGCGGCCGTTGTATTCGTTATAAATCGTGTCGCGCTCGGCTTCGCGCACCTTCTGCATGATCACTTGCTTGGCGGTTTGCGCGGCGATGCGGCCCAGCACGTCGGTCGGTTTCGGAATCAGGACTTCGCTGCCGATTTCGGCGCTGGGGTCGATCCTTTTGGCTTCCGCCAGCGTGAATTCCTTCTTCGGATCGGTCACTTCCTCGACCACCGGACGCACGGCGAACACTTCTATCTGCCCGGATTCCGGATTGAACTTGGCGCGGAGATCTTCCTCGGTCTTGTAATATTTGCGCGCGGCAACAATCATCGCGTCTTCAATGGCCGCGACGATCACTTCCGGTTCAATGTGCTTGTCCCGGCTGATCTGCTCAATTGTCTGGTACAGCAGGCTTGCCATTATTCCTCACCTTAAAATTCAACCACCAGGTTCGCCTTGCGAATTCCTTCCATCGGCAAGGCAATCACGCGGCCTTTCACTTCGATCTGTACTTTGCCTTCGGCGACTCCCGCCAGGCGGCCTTCAAAAAACTTCTGATTCTCGATGGGCTCAATCGTCGAGATCCGCGCCAGGCGACCGGCAAATCGCTCAAATTCCGCCGGCTTGGTCAGCTTGCGGTCGAGGCCAGGCGAACTTAATTCAAGGATATAGGGCGGCCCCGGAACCAAATCCTCCACGTCCAAAATTACGCTGAGCTGATTGCTGACCGCTTCGCAATCCTTGTGGCTGACGCCCCCGGGTTTATCGATATAAACCCGCAGAAAGCGCTCTTTGCCGACTTTCCATTCGACATCGACCACTTCTATGCCCAGCGATTTCGCCACCCGTTCGGCAGCTTCGCTGACTCGCTCTAAATCCATCTCCGCCTTCCCGATGCCCGCCGGATTCGATTTCCACAGCCGGCGATGCCTTCGGCCCCCAGCGCACCGGCATGCGCCCAACAAAAAAGTGGGCTTTCGCCCACTAAGTCCTGCGTCCGGCTTAGGCTAGTAGAGTATAGTCAGCCATTGCTGCAAATGCAAGCAGGGGAAGGCGCACCGCCAGAAGCTGGAATCCAGGGGCTCACGCGATTTGCCGGGCGCGTCAAATTCGAACGATTTTGAACTTCCGGGTGCCGCACCCTTCATCCGCCGCGGCGGATGAAGGGTGCGGGTTTTGATGTCGTCGGGATTATAAAATGTAGCTTTCTTCTGCGTGCTTTTCACTTTCTTCGCCAGATGGTTTGAGTTCCCGTGAATCTAAACCCCGTCCCTTCGAAAACCACGAAGGAACGGGCACCCGGAAGAACAAAACCGCTTTCATGCTGGGCCACACATTACCGCTCCGCCTCGCTGGATTCCATCCAACGATTCCAATTTGCAATCGCCGCCCAGCGGGAGTATCGTGTGCAAACTTTCGCTGGGAGGGTGATCACGATGGGTGAAGTCAAAATCGATAGGCGCGGTTTTTTGCAAGGGGCCGGGCTCGCGGCATTGGGCGCGGCGGGGATCCTTCCTGCATTTTCCGAGGAACAATATGCGGCGCCGAACTCCACCGGCACTGAGCGCGCTACGCTGAAGGCGCCGCCCAATTCCTGCGACTGCCACGTCCACATTCACGACAGCCGGTTTCCCGCCACTCGACCGGGAGTGGCCCCGCACGCTACGGTGACTGATTATCGTTTCTTGCAGAGGCGGACCGGGACCACGCGGAGCATCATCATCACGCCGAGTCCGTACGCCACGGACAATCGCGTCACGCTCGACGCCATTGCGCAACTGGGGCCGAATGCGCGCGGCGTTGCTGTCGTCCAGCCCACGATTACCGACGCTGAACTCGACGTTTTAGTCCGCGGCGGGTTCAAGGGGATTCGCCTCGCATTGAATCCCAATGGGAATGGAGGATCGGGCGCGCCGATTGAGGTTCTGGAGCCGCTTTCGAAACGTCTCCACGACATCGGCTGGCACATCGATATGAATATGGACGGCGATGCAATTGTGGCCGGTGAAAAAATGTTTTCCCGGATTGCCACGCCGATTGTGTTCGATCACATGGGACACCTCCCGCAACCGATGGGCGCGCAGCATCCGGCTTTCGCGATCGTTCGCAGGCTGGTGGATCAGGGGCGCGCGTGGGTGAAGTTGTCGGTGACATTTAGGAATACGAAGGTTGGGCCGCCCACTTATGCCGATGCTGTGAAAGTTGCTCAGGCCTATGTGAAAGCTGTGCCTGAACGGCTGGTTTGGGCTAGCAACTGGCCGCATCCAACTGAGGACCCTAGCCCCGATGATGCGCTGATTTTTGACTTGATCGGTCAATTTGCGCCTAGCGCTGCGACGCGCCAGCGCATCCTGGTGGAAAATCCTGCGATTCTGTATGGGTTTCCGAAATCGGGCTGATTGGCGTGGTGCTGGGGTAGAAAATAACGGAGCGGGTTTTAGTGGCGTACGCTTTAGCGTGCGTGGTTTTGGTTTTGCTTGGCTGTCACAAAGGCACGCACACTAAAGTGTACGCCACTCGAGGCAAAAAAACGGGGCCGCGCTTTGCGCGGCCCCTGGTTCATCAGCCTATTTTCGGAATCTGATTGCTCTACGGCGTGGGCTTTTTTGCCGGGGCAGGCGTCGACGCGGCAGGCTTCGCTGCCGGAGCCGCAGTGCCACCCTTTATTGGATACGCCTGATCGTATAGGCGAACCACATCCTGGGTGACATCGGCCTGGGACGAGCCATAAACCACCGGGCTGCCCTGAGCGGAAGTATCTAGCACGGCCACGTAGCCGTTCTCGCGGGCGTAGCGGTCGAGGACTTCGAGCATCTTGCGGCCGATGCCGTCGACGATTTCACCTTGCGCGGCGTTCAATTCCTCGGTCAGGCCGTCGTTGTCGCGTTGCAGTTTGCGGGTGAGCAGTTCGCCCTGGCGCTGCAGCTTGGCCTTTTCGTCATCGCTGAGCGTGCGGGCGCCTTCGCTCATCCGGCGCTGGATGTCTTCGATCTGCTTTTGCGTATTCTGCAATTCGCCCTGCCGGGGCGCGAATTGCGATTGCAGTTGCGCCTGCGCCTGTTTTCCCTCGGCCGTGGCAACGATGGCGTTGCGGACGTTCAGGACGGCGATCTTCGTGGGGGCTGCAGCGCCCGTGCCCTGCGCTCGAACCCCAGCAACTGGCGCCAGGAAAATCATCGCTAACGCTGCTAGTCTGCTTGTGGAACGTAAATTGACGTTCATTCTTGCTCCTTATAGTCTTCTCAGACGGGTCTCAAATGATGATTACAAATCGCGAATTATAGCGGCCCTATTTCATGGGCGTCAATCACAATCGCTCTTACATCGCCTGCGCCACCCCCATTACCGATGCCTGCGAATGCCCGGGAGTTGGCCGCAACAATCTCCTCAGTGAGGCAGCGGTATAAAAAGAACGCGTCCGTTCGCTGAATCCGCAATGACCGCCAGGTTGGTCAGCGGATGAACATCCAGTCCGAACTGCAATTTGCTCGTCAACGAAACGGCTGAATTGGCCGGCGGCGGAGGCAGCGTCAGCAAAGCACGAACCTTATTGCTGAGGATATCGACAACGGAGATCGTATGGCTGCCCGTGTTCGTGGTCACCAGCGTGCCGGTCAAACTATTGTACGCAATGGACGTCGGGTTAATTCCCACGCGAAGCGATTCGACCTGCTGCTGCGCGTTTGGATCGTAAGCCACAATCGTATTGCTTAGGCTGGAAGCTGCCAGAAAAAGATTGCTGTACGGATCGTAGGCAACCGAGGTCGGTAAATTGGCAGTGAAGCTGGTCTGCAATGCCGTGCCCGTATCCAGCGCGATGCCCACGGAATTGCTGCCGGTGGAGGCGACCGCCACCTGACCGCTTTCGTAATCGAAAGCCACAGCGACGGGGCTGGCCCCCGTGGGAATACTTGGGACACCCAAGGTGGCGATATTCAGAATCGAAACGGTGTTGGCTCCGCTATTTGCGATAGCCGCTTCTCCGGTATCCTGATCCGCGGCCACACCCACCGAACCCGATCCCGTCGAAACCGTGTTTACCACCGATCCGGCCAGTTCATCCACGATCGAGGCGGTGCCATCTTGATTGTTGGCCACAACGGCATAGTGCAAACGTGGGAGAACTGCCACTCCCAGCGGGAAATTTCCAACCTTGACGGCTTGGCCCGTGCCCGTCGAGAGATTGATCAGGGCGACGGAGTTGCACCCGGTGAGGGTAACCGCGGCGATGTTCTGCACCTGATCGATGGCCACTCCCGATGGGAACGGCTCTGCCGTGGAGCATCCCGGGGAGACATCGATGCTCTGCGTTACCGTGAAATCGGTGACATTGGTTACAGCCAAATTGGGATTTTGCACATCCAGCGCGTAGAGATGCGCTGAAGTCAATAGCGAAGGCGGAGCGATCGCGGTAAGCTTTCGGTCGCTGACATAGGTTGTAGCCAGCGGGCTCCCGTCAAGCCGAACGACAGATGTGTTGGTGAATCCCTTCCCGATAATTGTGATTGTCTGTGCGCCGGGGGCAGCCACACCGGTCAGACTGGAATTGACCACAAATTGCCTGGGGCTTGAATCGGTAATGGAGAACGGCTTGATCGTCCCCAACTGCAAAATGGTCACGCTGTTGTCGCTCTGATTGGCCACCACCGCGAGATTCGATCCTGGATCGATCGCGACTGCTACAGGGAAGGCGCCAGACGGAAACAGGCTTCCGCTAACCAGACGCGCCGGCGTGGAAGGATCCAGCACGGATAGCGTGTTGGCGGTCGGGTTCACCGTGACCGCAATGTTCGTCAGCGGATTGTACGCGCCGGCGACACTTCCTGTTTCAACGCCACCGTTTTGTGCTGTCAAGACCAGATTAGAAACGGATTGGTCCAGCAAACTGAAGAACGATACGGTGCCGCTGGTGGAAGGATCGACCAAAACCGCCTGATCTGTTTCAGGATTGATGCCAACTCCCTGAACCGTCGTGGTCAAGCCAAGATGCACCACCGGTTCGGCATAATTCACCGTTCCGGACGCGTTAAAGGCGATCTGGTCAGGCTGAGTCCCGCTCGTCTGAGTATAGGTAAACTGGCCGCTCAAAGGTCCCGCGGTTACCTGATAAAAACCATTGTAGCTGGTGTCGTTGTTGGGTCCTGTGACGCCCTGAATCAGGACGGTATCGCCGGTCTGGACCTGTAACGGCGATTGGGGGACGGAGGCAGTGGAAGCCTGCACGGTCACGGTCACGACGTTGGAAGCCCTGGCAATGGTTGTAATGTTGTTGGTGGTCTGCTGATTCAGATCGACAACTCCCAATGAGCCAAGGCCGCCAGGGGTCACGAGCGCCCAATTCAGATGCGGCTCGACGGCGATATGGGGGTTGGTGCCCGTGCTGATCGAAACCGGGCCAAGAATGGCGGGGGGTGCCTGGCTCAAATCCATGAGCAATCCGTATGGCCGGCTTTGCATGGCGATCAGAGCACGCCCCTTGCACGCGTTCGTTACCGGGTCCAGAGAGGAGCAAGGACTGACGCCAACCGCAACAGGGGTATCGACAAGTGGAGGGGTCACGGATGTCACCGACTTTGAGGTCAAATCGATTACCGCAATCGTTTTCGAAGCCGTGTTTGTGACCACCGCAAGATTCCGGACAGAATCGATGGCGACCGTCTTTGGACCGGAAGTTGGGCAAGGCGCGACCGCCCCGACTCCCGCCGTGCAGATGGAAGCGGCTACTATGGTAGGCGAAGCTGTGGTCAGGTCAATCAGGGTCACGTCGTTCGATCCGGTATTTGCAATCACAGCCATGCCTGTGGCGGGATTGATCGCTACATCGCTTGGCGTAGTTCCTACCTGAAGTCGTGGGGTAACTGTTGTGACCGCTGAAACATTGTAATTCGGCTGAACGGCGATATTGACAACCGCGATTTTCGACGGATTCGTGGAGCTGCGAATGGCCACCGGATAGAGACCTGCCAACGTAAAGTCGCTCGCGTTGGAACCGCCTCCCCCGAGGATGACGGACATTTGACGAGCGTTAGCTATCTGGGCTGCACGCAGTTGCCCGCCAAAAGTGGCGCTGACTGTGGGGTTGGCGCTGGTTCCGAAGAAGCCGCCATCTATATTAAAGCTAAGCGCTCCGGCGGTGCCCTGCTGGATGGTGTCCGGCGAAGGACCCACGATCACAGGGCGAACGCCGGTCAGCACAACCTGGCACTGTGTTATATCCGGCGCACAATTCTGCCGTGCGCCGTTTTGCTGCGAGACGCTCAACTGAACGATACCCGGAGTGGCCAGAACGGTATCCGGAATGCGCGCGCGGATCACGGAACTGGAATCCACGGCGGCATTAAGCGGAAAGATTTGTCCGTTTTGCGTGAGAAAAACGTTGTTCGTGGAAATGAAACCGGTCCCCGTAATATACACATCCTGAAAGAGCGATCCCAGGCCCGCCACTTTCGGGCTCACGGATGTCAATGTTGGATTGGCGGCGGTGACAATCGTAACGGTTGTGGTTGCTGTTACGGACGTGTCTTTTACAGAGGTCGCCGTTATCGTGACCGTGCTCGGTGAAGGAGCTGTCGCCGGAGCTGTGTACGTGCCGGTATTGGGATCGATCGTTCCTATGCCGGTGAGAGTCGTTGAAAGCGACCACGTGACCACCAGGCAATTGTTGGATGCCACTGTATTGTCGCAGCCCGGGTTGCTCACGCTCGCGGTAAACGTGAAGGTCTGGCCGGTGCCGACGGTTGCGTTGCTCGGCCCGACCGAAATGGCGATGCCTGTAATGATCGTGACGGTGGCGGTTTGCACGATTGACGAATCCGCCGACGAAGTCGCCGAAATGGTCGCGGTGGGGGTAATCACAGGGGTTCCATTGGTGGTCACGGTCGGGAGTGTCTTGGGCGCGGTATAAACACCGTTTCCGTCGATGGTTCCGCAGGCCGGGGCGGTTACTCCGGATGGGCACGTCACAGTCCAGGTCACGGCCGTATTGGTTGTGCCGCCAACGGTTGCGGTAAATGGCTGAGTTGTATTGGTAATAACGCTGGCGCTCGACGGGGAAATCGTCAGCGTAACGCCCGACGACTTATTGCCGCCGCCGCAGCCGAGGGCGCCAAGACCCAGAGCAAGAATTAATATTGAGCAGAACTTCCAGCCCCTCATGCCATTCCTCCCCCAAGAAGCCAACAAACAATCGAAGTTTGCTGCACTTACAAAACTAAAATGAACTCAAGACCCCGGATGCCATTCCCGTCCACGCGCTTAGAAAGTCCGGCTCACTGTAAACCGGAACGTGCGAATCGGATCGAAAAAATTGGTCCGCTGCGGGTTATTGAAACTGCTCACAATCTGGGGCACCACCTGGGTGTTCCAAAGCAACGGCGGCAACCCGGCCAAATACGGATTCCAATTCTGATCGAAGCAATTTGAGGTTAGCGTTGCCGTACACGCAGGCTTGGTCGGATCAATGTTGTTCACGTTGCCGGGGAATTGCGTGGTCGGCGCGGTGATGACCTGGCCCATCCGGAGCAGGTTGTAACCCCAATAAATGCGGAACGGCGCCTGCACGATGGGTAACTGGATAACCACTTCAACGCCCAGCGTGCTGCGCATCTTGAAATTGGTGCCGCTCTGAATCGGCAGTGTCGTGCTGATGTTGGTCAACGGAAATTGCGTCGTCAATGAAGTCAATTCCGTGGAATTCAGCTGCAACTGGTCGTTTCTCAGAACTCCCGTGGTGCCGATATCGCCAAAAAGAGAAAGGCTCACATGGGGGGCGACCGGAATCCGGTACTCGAGATTTGCGACAGCCTCGGTGTCGCCGCCGGGAAACGATGTTTGATAGGAAAGCGTGGGAACCCTCACCGCACCGACCGATGGATTTCCGTTTCCGTCAAGAAAAAAGGGATTCGTGTACGTCACCGAAGTCGTGGTGGGCGTGGGGATAAACACCACCGGAGACACGGTGCGCTCGTCGAAGCCGCGCAGATCGGTTTCCCCGCCCAGATAAAATCGGCTGAAAGGAGCGATGACCTTGCCGCCGTATCCCGTTTCATAGGCGGTCAGCAGGCGCATTGCGATTACGTTGCGATGGTGGTAGTTCGGACGAAAATACTTCGCTTCGACAATCTCGGTGACCGTGTTGACATTGCCGCCGAGCGGTCCACCCTCGAAGGATGTCGATGTAAAAAAGCTTTTTCCGTGGGTCGGGTTCACCGGATTGTCGACGGTGTTGTAGGTCAGGCTCGGGACGACGCGGCTTTCATGAATTCCCGTAAGCGACGAGGGACCAGCCAGTTGCTGGAATTGCAGCGCGCTGAACAGCGCTGTCGCGGCAGTGCTCAGCGATTTGATGCTAGTGTCCGTATATCCGTAGGTGAGTCCCACGCGAGTAAATCCAAGGCGACGGATCGGATAGCTTCCAAAAATAGTGAAACCATTGCTGTTCTGCGTATAATTCTGCACCGTATTGGGGTCGAGCTGCACCTGCGTACCCAAGGCCAGCGAAGTTTGCCGCGCCTGATCGAAATTGTACCGGCTCGTGAATACCGTAAATCCTGAACTGATGGGGCGGTCGAACAAATAGGGCTCGGTAAATCCGAAGGAAATGTTTTGTTGAATGTTGCCGACGTTGGCAGCAACTGTAAGCGTTTCGCCGAGACCCAGGAAGTTATTCGTCTGGTAAGTAACGCCGATGTAGCTGCCCGAGAGGCCGCTCACACCACCGGTCAGGCTGATCGACTGCTTGCCCTTTTCTTTTAGCTTCAGAAGAATGTCCACAGTGCCTTGCTTGACGTTACGTTTGATTTCCGCATTCTCAGGCTTGACCGGCTCGAAATAATCCAGCTGGTTCAGGCGCAGCAGGCTGAGTTCCCACAAATTGCTGCGGAACATGTCGCCCTCGCTGAGCAGCAGCTCGCGGCGGATTACTTTATCGCGCGTTCCGGTGTTTCCGCTGAAATCGATTCGGCGAACGAAGAACTGCTTTTGCTCGTCGAACGCAAACGTAATATCGATGGTCTTGGTGTCTTCGTGAACTTCCGTGTCCGGCACGGCCGTGAAGTCGATGAAGCCGTAATTGCCGTAGAGTTTCGTGTAGTCCTGGATCGCCTTGCGGACTTTCGCCACGCTGAAGATCTCACCCTTCTTAATGGGGAAAACGGCCTCCAGATATTCTGTCTTCAGCGAAAGCCCCTTGTCGGGGTCCGCGCTGCGCACATGCAGTGTTCCCATGCGGTAGCGTTCACCCTCTTCGATCGGGATTGTAATGTTGGTCGCTTTGCCCGGCTTCGATCCGACCAGCGGCACAGGTCCGGGAAGATAACCGCTATTGACCGTAACATTCTCAAGGATGGGGTCCTTCACCAGCACCTTGAAATATCCATTGTCCTGATACAGCCCGCGGACTCCGATTTCCATATCCTCATCGAGCTTCGGCCGGTCGAACGTCTTGGACAAGACCGGAATTGATCCCATAAAACTGAGCGGAATCGCGTAAGGGCGCGAATTGTGCATCGATCGGATGATTTTACCGCTGGAGAACGCCGTGTTCCCGGTGATGAATATCTTGCCGACCTTTACTTTCGCGCCTTCGGTGATATTGAAGGTGAGCTTTACCGCGTTGGTGCCGGGAATTCTTTCATACGTCGGCTTTACGATCGCGAATTGTCGTCCATGCTCGGCAAGCAATTCCTTCAGGACCACTTCTGCTTTTTTGATGCGCGTGGGATCGAACTGGCTTTCAATCGACAATCCGACTTTCCGATCTTTGAACCGGTCCAGAATGTCCGATTCCGAAACCGACTTGTTCCCTTTGTATTCGATGCGCCGAATGATGGGTCGCTCGGTGAGGTAGAAAATGACGATCTTCGAGTTCGCTTTGTCCGGGCTGTCCTGAACTTCCAGACGGATGTCTTCAAAATATTGAGTGTTCCACAGCGCATGGAAATCACGGCGCAAAGTATCTTCATTGAGTGTGTCGCCGGCGCGGGAAAAAATTCGACCGCGAAGCGTCTCGCTGCGGATTCTGCGGTTTCCCTGGAATTCAATACGCTCTATGGTGGAGGCGTCCTGTGGATTTGCCGCGGGCGCAAGTTGTTGAGGCAAAGAATCGGTAAGCGCGCGTGCCGGAAGCTCAAGGCAAGCGCCCATTATCGCGAGTAGGCATACAACGCCCCCGCGAAACATAGCTAATAGACAAGAATACTTTTTTGCGGCCCTTGAACCGGTCAAGGCCGCTTCCCCCGAAACAAGATTGTACGCTCCCCCAGCCGGTCTCAGATGAGACCGGCCTGCGCGCGTAGGATTCGCTAGTGGGATACCGGGGTTGCTTCGACCACCGGTCGGAATCCAAGCCCGTCAGTTGAGACGAATACTTCCAGTGTTGCCGGCCGCTGCAAGCCCCCTTGAATCAGCGACTCCGACAACGGATCTTCGACGTACTTTTGCAACGCCCGCCGCAATGGCCGCGCACCGTAGTTGCGATCCCCGCAGGTCTTCTCGAGGATCCACTGGCGTGCTTCCGACGTCAGGACAATCTGTACCTGGCGGTGGATCAGAGTGTCATTGATCTGGCCGACCAGCAAGTCAATAATGCGGAGCAACTCTTCATCGCCGAGCGGATTGAACAGGATAATCTCATCCAACCGGTTCAGGAACTCGGGATTAAAAACGCGCTTCACCTCGCTGAGCACCAATTCATCGAGGGTCTTCACATTGCCATCTTCCGCAGCCGACTGGAATCCCAGCGTGGATCGTTTCTGCAAGTGGCGCGCGCCAAGATTCGAAGTCATGATGATAATCGTATTGCGGAAGTCCACCGTATTGCCGAGACCGTCGGTGAGTTGACCGTCTTCGAACACTTGGAGCAGGATATTGTACACATCCGGGTGGGCCTTTTCGACCTCGTCGAGCAAAATAACCGAATAAGGCGTCCGGCGAACGCGTTCGGTCAACTGGCCGCCCTCTTCGTAGCCCACATATCCTGGAGGCGCGCCGATCAGTTTCGACACGGAATGCTTCTCCATGTACTCGGACATGTCGAAGCGCACCAGCGATTTTTCGCTGCCGAACAGAAATTCCGCCAGCCGGCGCGCCACTTCCGTCTTGCCGACGCCCGTGGGCCCAAGGAAAAGGAAGCAGCCAACTGGCCGCCCCGGAGCCTTGAGTCCCGCCCTGCTGCGGCGGATCGCCCGTGCGAGTGCAGTGATCGCTTTGTCCTGGCTGATGACGCGTTTGTGCAGCTCGATTTCTATGCGCAGGAGCTTTTCCTGTTCGTCTTCCTTGATGGCGTTGACGGCGATGCCCGTCCAGCGCGCCACCACATCCTCGATGTCTTCGCGCGTGACGATGCCTGTGTTGGTGTCATCGAGCTTTAACCGCTCGCGCACCACCCGCAGGTTTTCCTTTTCCTTGCGTTCTTCCTCGGAGTAGAAGCGCGCCTTTTCGAATTCATGATTCGCGATGGCCGTTTCCATCCGATGCGTGATGAACTTCACGCGCTTCTGCACTTCGGCCACTTCGTCCGGAAGCATGGCCTGGCGCAATTTTACGCGTGCTCCACCTTCGTCGATCAAATCGATGGCCTTGTCCGGAAGAAAGCGATCCGGAATATAACGGCTGGAGAGATATACGGCGTAGCGAATCGCCTCGTCGGTGTAGCTGACCGCGTGGAATTTTTCGTAGCGTTCGCGAACGCCTTCAAGCACCTGGATGGCTTCATCCTCGGAGGGGGCGCCCACTTTAACGGCCTGGAAGCGGCGTTCGAGCGACCGGTCCTTCTCGACCGATTTGCGATATTCGCCCGGCGTGGTCGCGCCGATGCACTGAATTTCTCCCCGAGACAGCGCGGGTTTTAAAATGTTGGCAGCGTCCAGCGAACCTTCTGCCGAACCGGCGCCAACCAAAGTGTGAAGCTCGTCAATGAAGACGATGGAGTTCTGGCTCTCCATCAATTCCTTCATGATGGTTTTGAGACGTTCTTCGAACTGGCCACGGTATTTCGTGCCAGCTACGATCAACGAAAGATCAAGAGACAGAATGCGCTTGTCGGCAAGAAACGGCGGCACATCGCTGTCGGAGATGCGCTGGGCCAATCCTTCGACGATGGCAGTCTTTCCTACGCCGGGCTCACCGATCAGGACTGGATTGTTCTTGGTGCGGCGGCACAGAATCTGAATCACGCGTTCGACTTCGCGCTCCCGGCCGACCAGCGGATCGAGCTGGCCTTCCAGTGCGGCCTGCGTGAGGTCGCGGCTGAATTCCGCGAGCAGGGAAGTTTCCTTGGGACGTGTGGCCGGCGCTTTTTCGCCCGCGCTGCGTGCGAGCTCTTCGCGCAATGCGGAAAGTCGCAGCCCGCGCTCCTGCAGGATTTCCGCGCCAAAGCATTTTTCTTCGCGCAGAATTCCGAGCAGTAAATGCTCAGTACCGACGTGCTTGTGCCCCAGGCGTTCGGCCTCTTCCGTGGCGAAGTTCAGGATTCGCTTGGATTCCTGGCTGAGGGGAACCTCGACCGAGGTGGAGATGCGCTCACGGATCGTGATGCGCTGCTCGATCTCCTTGCGGATGGACTCGATGGACCCATGGGAACGCAGGAACCGATTGGCCAGAGCCTTATCCTCGCGCATCAGGCCCAATAGCAGGTGTTCCGTCTCGATGTACGGGGATCCGTACTGGCTGGCCTCGTACCGCGCAAAAAATATGACGCGGCGTGCCTTCTCTGTATAGCGTTCAAACACGGGTCACTCGTTTCTCCCTCAGTACAAAAAACAGGGCTTTTGGTCTATTTCCCAACCGGCTGGAGCAATCCGTGCTCTAACTGCAGCACGCGATCTGCGCGCCCCGCCAGAACTGTGTTGTGCGTTGCCAGGATGGAGGTGAGCCGATACTCGCGATGTAATCGCTGCATCAACTCAAAAATTGCAGTTGCGTTTCGCTCGTCCAGGTCTCCGGTAGGCTCGTCCGCCAGTAGCAGGGCTGGTTCCTGCACCAGTGCGCGGGCAATCGCCACACGCTGTTGCTCCCCACCGGACAACTCCCCCGCACGCTGCGTTGCACGCGCTTCCAGGCCGACTTCCCTGAGCCAGCGCGCGGAGATCCCAAGCGCCTCACTGTATCCTGCTCCGCGCATTAACAACGGCATTGCCACATTCTCAGCCGCCGTAAAATCGGCCAACAGGTGGTGCCGCTGCCAAACAAAACCAATGGAGCGGTTGCGGTAATCCGCAAGCTCGCTTTCCTGAAACGAATCTATCGCCTTCTTTTCGAAGTATACTGTACCGCTCGTCGGCGTGTCTAGCGCGGCCAGCAAGTGCAGCAAAGTACTTTTGCCGGCTCCCGATGGACCAATCACTGCAATCAACTCGCCCGCTTCCACGCTCACGTTAATCCCGGATAGAACAGGTACATTTGACGTCCCATTCGTGTAGGTTTTTCGAAGATCGCGCGTCTCGATCAGCACGCCTGAGCGCACTTTGGACACTTCGCGTGTGCCGATTGCCGGTGCTGCCGCTTGAGTCGTCATAATCGTTCGGTGCGTACTCTCAATTCCTTGGATGCCGTCTTCTCAGAATCGTTGGTCTACTATGGTTCAATATGAGACCAATGGGCTTGTGGGGCAAACCATTTCACATTATGGCCTTTTGTGTGCCTGTCCACAAAATTGCCATATTTTTCCTCTTAGTGACACTGCCCCCAACCTATTGAAACAGAGGCGATTGTAGCATCGATTGGATTGCTTCCTTTAGCTTGCGGCCGCAGAATCCACTTCGGCTACGCTTACCCCATGTAAAGGAGCAACCCATGCGCCAAAGGGATTACCATCTGCATCAGAATTTTCACGGGACAGCATACCGATACACAGTGTCCCATATCGAGAAGATGAGGTGCAGCTTTTTGTCTTTTGCGATGTCAAAATTGCGCGCCGCCAAAATTCCGAGGGCTATGTCGATTCCGGCCTTTCTGGAACGACTATCATGTGAAGTACGATATTCAATCTAGGTTATCCGGAGGACACTATGAAATATCTATGCCTGATTTATGACGACGAAAAAAGAAGGGCAACTATGACCAAGGATCAGTTGGACACGATGATCGGTGAGTACGGCGCTTTCACCGAAAGCATCAAGAAGAGCGGCCAGTATATCGGCGGCGAGCCGCTGCAGCCCACGCAGACTGCTTCGACCGTGCGCGTCCGCAACGGAAAAGTTTCCGCCACCGACGGTCCCTTCGCGGAGACCAAGGAACAACTCGGCGGCTTTTACCTGATCGATGCGAAGGACTTGAATGAAGCCATTCAGGTGGCTTCTCGCATTCCCTCTGCGAAGACCGGCTCGATTGAAGTCAGCCCCATTATGGCGTTTGGAGCGCAACAGGCGTCTTCCGGGACAGCCTAGCCATGACTGAACCGGCGAGCGCCAGGGTACGCGAGCAGATCGACACCATTTATCGGTCCGACTCACGCCGCGTGCTCGCCACGCTAATTCGCCTTCTCGGCGGTTTCGACACCGCCGAGGAGGCGATGCACGATGCCTTCACGGCCGCGCTGGACTCGTGGCCCAAAGACGGCTTGCCACAGAATCCGCGTGCATGGCTCGTCTCCACCGGACGCTTCAAAGCCATCGACCGGCTCCGTCGGGGCGCTCGCTTCGATGCGGCGCTTGCGGAAACCGCCACTCGAATCGAGGCCAGCGCGCCACCTCCCGCTGATTTGGACGAAAATGTGGAAGACGATCAGCTCCGGCTTATTTTCACGTGCTGCCATCCGGCGCTCTCTCCCGACGCGCGGATTGCTCTCACGCTGCGCGAGGTTTGCGGGCTCCAAACTGAAGAGATTGCACGCGCCTTTCTGATTCCCGCGCCCACTCTGGCGCAACGCATCGTCCGTGCCAAAGGGAAAATCCGCGATGCAAATATTCCTTATCAAGTCCCATCCAGAGCCGAGCTTCCCGACCGCCTCGATGCCGTTTTGCATGTTCTCTATTTAGTTTTTAACGAAGGCTATTCGGCCTCGGCCGGTCAGTCTGTAACGAGGCACGATCTTTCCGCCGAGGCGATTCGCCTGGGGCGCTTGCTGATCGAACTGCTCGCCGAACCGGAAGTCATGGGACTTCTAGCGCTAATGCTGCTGCATGACGCGCGACGTCTGGCGCGAATCTCTACCGAGGGCGATCTGATTCTGCTCGACGATCAAGACCGCTCCCTCTGGAATCTTGACCAGATCACCGAGGGATTGAAGCTCGTCGAACAAGCCCTCGCATCGCGAAGATTTGGCCCTTACACGCTGCAAGCCGCCATCGCCGCTGTCCACGCCGAAGCTCCCACCGCCAGCGCCACCGATTGGAACCAGATTGTAGGGATCTACGAGGTCCTCCTGCGGGCTGACCCCACTCCCGTCGTCGAACTGAATCGTGCCGTGGCCATTGCGATGCGGGACGGACCTGAGGCGGGATTGGCGCTAGTGGAAGCGATCCTCGCGCGCGGAGAACTTGCCGACTATTATCTCGCCCACTCGGCAAAAGCAGATTTATGCAGGCGTCTGGGACACATCCCGGAGGCGATTGCTGCGTACGAGAGCGCCCTCGCTCTAACGACTCAGTCGCCGGAACGCCGCTTCATCGAACGCCGCCTGACCAAACTGCGGGCCAACCTTCGAAACCGATGAAATCAAACCCCGGAACGTTTTCCTCACGCGCAGGTCTATCGCCTTTCGCTTGGGGCATGCAACCTGCCGATACCTCAAGTATGTCCAATAATAGACATCGGGAACACATTTCAATTCGTCTTGGTTCAGTGTTAGGCTTCAGGCAAGGACGTGATGAACTCAACTCGCATTCGACTTTTGGCGGCAATGGCTCTCTTGATCCCTCTATGCTTTGCGGGCACGCTGTATGCCCAGGAACCGGTCGGTCCGAAACCTCCTGAAATTTCGCAGGAGGTTTCGGTTAAGAACCCAACTTCGCAATGTGTCGAGCCGCCTCCCGTAGTGACCCCGCAGGATTACACTGGCCCATTGAAGAAGACTGTTGGTTTGTTTACGCAGCAGTTGGAGCGAAAGACGGTCCATCCGCCGCACTTCAAGACCGGGTCAATGCTATGCACCTTCGACGTGAAGGATAAATTTATTTTGTTCGTGCGCGATTCGGTCGATCCTGTCGTATTTCTCAGCGCCGGTTTTAACGCCGGAATCAGTCAGGCTCAAAATGATGACCCAACCTTCGGACTGGGTATCCGTGGATACGCCAAGCGGTATGCCGCCAATTATGGCGACCAGGCCAACTTTAGGTTCTTCAAGGATTTCGCCTATCCCTCGATCTTTCACGAAGACCCGCGCTATTACCGCCTGGCCCACGGCAGCGGCGGCAAACGCTTCCTCCACGCCGTCGAGCATGTAGTCGTGGCCCACACCGACCACGGCAATCAAATGTTCAACGTCTCGGAATGGCTCGGCACAGTAAGCGCCCTCAGCCTGAGCAATGTCTATCACCCCGGCAATAAGCGAGGCGTCGTGCCAACCGTAGAAGGGGTGGGCATCAGCTTCGCCAGCGATATTGGCTTCGACCTGCTCCGCGAATTCTGGCCGGAAATTTCCCGGAAGTTCAATCTGCCGTTCCGGGCCGAGCCTGTGGATGACGCCGATTTGAATCCGGCAGTAAAGTGATTTGTCTGAATTGGCGAAACTTCCCAAAACGCCGTCATTCCGTTCACGGAGAACGTTCTCGATGAACCGAGGCGCGCTGTGCGCCGAGGAATCTCTCTTTCTTTATTTTTGGATTCTACTCGGTCAATTCCTTCAACGATTGAATATCAGCTGCGTGCGGGAACCGCATCACCTTTGGAGTCTTCTTCCTGGCATGCCACAAGTCGTACTGTCCCTGCATCTTCAGCCAGAAATCCGGTGACGTCCCCAGCGCCGCCGAAAGTCGCAGCGACATTCCTGCGGTAATGCCCGCATGTTTGTTAAGGATGCGGGACAAAGTTGCTCGCGTCACGCGCAGACGCTCCGCCGCTTCCTTGACAGTCATGCCGCCCAGGTAATCCTTCAACACCTCTCCGGGATGTGCCGGGTTGAAAATCATTTCCGCCTCCGTTAGTGATAATCCCGGTAGTCCAGCAAGACTGCGTCTTCGCCATCGAACGCAAAAATCAGCCGCCAATTTCCGCTCACGCTCACGGCCCAGTGCCCTTCAAGGTTTCCATGCAGCGGGTGCAATCCGTAACCGGGAGCATTCATATCCGCCGGCTTGCTCGCTGCGTCGAGAGCCGTGAGCAGGATTCGGAGTTTGCTTGCATGCGCGGGCTGAATTCCCGCCTTCGACCCGGTTTCAGCAAAAAGTCGCAGTCCTTTGTGCCGGTAATTCCGAATCATGCGTGTAGTGTATAGCTACACTATACGGATGTCAAGTGAAGGGGCTCAATGACGCACTGATTGTTGGATCAGGTGATTTCTCGTGCTATGGATTCGTCGAGTATCTCGGACACTTAGACCTCAATGTTCGCGCCGTTTCCGGCTTTTGCTGGACGTTTCGCCCTTCACGTTGCCACGCAACCAGTCAGTGAAGGCTTTTTCATCGAGTTTTCCTGCCGCCAGTCCAAACACTGCCTGTGCGGCATCTTCTTCACTAGCGCTCAAACGAAAACCATTCATTTCCAGGAACAATATCCCCAAAAGAAACCCGGTTCGCTTATTTCCGTCGAGGAAGGGATGGTTGCGGACGATGCCTGCGGTGTAGGCAGCAGACAATTCTACGATGTCGGGATTATCGCCATAGGCGTGAATCTGTTGCGGACGGGCGAGGGCCGATTGCAGAAGGCCTTTATCGCGCACGCCCGTTGCTCCGCCGTCGATGGTGAGAAGGCGTCCGTGGAGCGCAAGAGCATCGCGCTCGTCGATCCAAACCAGGTCGCTCACTTGGAAAGCGCGTGCAGGGTGTTGCGGTAGCGGCCGATAATGTCCTCTGCCTTCGCCATTTTCTTTTCAAAGGCGGGATCGTAGGGCGTGAGCTGATAAGCGCCGCCGGGTCCCTCGATCAGGAACAGTCGGTCGCCGTCCCCAGCGCGCAGGTGGCTAATAGCCTCCTTGGGCAGAACGACGCCAAGGGAATTGCCGATTTTGCGGACTTTGAGTTCCAGCATGTGGCTCCTCGCAATGTTATAACAATTGTAGCAACGTTTTTGGAGTTGAGCAACAGGCTTTTCCAATCGCAATCACAGCAAGAATCAGCCTCTACTCGTACCGAAGAATATCGACAGGCAAAATACGCGAAGCAGCGCGCGCTGGAATCAGCGTAGCCGCAACACTGATCGCCAGCGCCGCGGCTGCGATCCAGATGGCGTCGAAGAAGTTGGCCTGGAACGGAACGTAGGGTACGGAATAGACTTGCGGATCGAGTGGGATCAGACGGTAGGTCCCAGCGGCCCAGGCAATTGCGTATCCGGCCACCAACCCTGTGATTGTGCCAACCACTCCAACCAGCAATCCCTGCAGGACAAATATGTTGCGCACCTGGTTGCGGTATGTCCCGAGCGACATCAGGACGGCGATATCGCGGGCACGGTCGGTGACCGTCATGGCCAGCACGACCATGATATTCAGGCCGGCGACAAATGTGATCAGCCCGATGAAGAGCGCGGTGACGAGTTTTTCCAGGCTCAGTGCGCGGAACAAGGCGCGATTTTCATCCTGCCATGTGGTTGTCGCGAGGCCCGGTCCGGCGGCAGCGGAAATGGCGCGTGCGGCGTCGGCGGCCTGATCGACATCGCGCACGCGAAACTCCAGGACACTGGCTACATCACCTACTCCGGCAAGATTTTGCGTGGCGGCCATCGTGGCGAAGGCCCAGTTGGCGTCGTAATCGTAGAAGCCAGAATCGAATATGCCAGCGACGCGAAAGCGCTTCGAACGCGGCACCATGCCGTAGGGAGTCAGGCGGCCTTCGGGGCTGGTGAGCGTGACGTAATCGCCCGCGCGGAAGTTGAGCTCCTCCGCCATCAGTTTGCCCACAACGATGGAATCGAAACCGTCGGCGTCGGGCGTAAAATCGGCAGAGCCGGAAACGATGCGTCGCAGAGCATCGTCGGTGCGGCGTTCAAGCTCCGGATCGCAACCTTTGATTACGACGCCGCGCGCGTGGCCGCTGCCGGACAGCAGCACCGTCAGGTAAATCGCTGGCGCTACGCTGCGTACTCCCTCGACATGACTGAGCCGGTCACCGAGAGCGCGATAGTCCGCGATACCCTCGGCGCCGGGGCGAATGAGATTCACGTGCGCGGAGACGCCCAGCAGGCGATCCTGAATCGTGCGGCGGAATCCGGTGTTCATGGCCAGCGCGATTACGAGCGTGGCGACCCCGGCGGCGATGCCGATGACTGAGAAAAGAGTCACCATCCGCAACACGGCAGGTTTGTAGGGTGATCGCAAATACCGCCGCGCGACCAGCCACGCAAATTTCATTCTTTGTAGCCCGCGCTGGGCTCAGGAGGGGTTTTGGGATCGATATCGGGAGATTCTGCGACGGGTTGTTCCGGAGCCTCTTCACCGGAAGCCTCCGGCCGGAGGAGCGGGAACAGTATCACTTCGCGGATCGAGTGCGAGTCGGTGAACAGCATGGTGAGACGGTCGATGCCGATGCCTTCGCCCGCAGTGGGTGGCATGCCATGTGCCAGCGCGCGGACATAATCCATGTCAACTTCGCGCGGGACCTCTTCGCCCCCTTTTTCGACTTGCTGACGGAAGCGGCGTTCCTGCTCGGCAGGGTCATTTAACTCGGAAAAGGCGTTGCCCAGCTCCATGCCCACTACGTAGATTTCAAAGCGCTCGACCAGCGACGGGTCATCTTTGCGGCATTTCGAAAGCGGCGAAATGTCGGTGGGGAAGTCATACAAAATCGTTGGCTGAATCAATTGCGATTCGGCGACGGTTTCGAACAGCAGTCCGGTAATTTCCCCATCTTTTAAGCTGGCAAGGCCCAACAGCGGTTCCCGGCCAACAGATTGCGACCATGCGTTATAACGTTCAGCAATCGCGCGTGGTCCGCCGGCAGAGGTCAACTCTTCAACCGTGGGAGTTGGGACCACGCCGGATGGCCAATAGCGGCACACGGCTTCGCGCATCGACATGCGGTGGAACTTGCCGAAGTCCACTTCGTGCTCGCCATACTTTACGACTGTCGATCCTGTGACTTCCTTTGCGAGATGCGCGAAGAGTTCTTCGCTCAGGGTCATCAGGTCGTTGTAATCGCTATAAGCCTGATAAAACTCCAGCATGGTGAATTCGGGATTGTGCGAGGTGGAGATCCCCTCGTTGCGGAAATTGCGGTTGATCTCATATACGCGGTCGAGGCCGCCAACAATCAGGCGCTTAAGGTAGAGCTCCGGTGCGATGCGGAGGTACAGATTCAGATCAAGGGCATTGTGGTGCGTCACGAATGGCCGCGCCGCCGCGCCACCCGCTATCGGCTGCATCATCGGCGTTTCGACTTCGATGTAGCCGCGCGTGTCGAAAAACCGCCGAAGTTCACGGATGATCTTTGCGCGCCGGAGGAAAACGCCTCGAGCGTTTTCATTCGAAATCAGGTCCAGATACCGTTGCCGGTAACGGACCTCGACATCGGACAGGCCATGCCACTTTTCCGGCAGTGGAAGCAAAGCTTTGCTCAATAGGGTCAGCTCCCTGACCCAAACGGTCAATTCGCCTGTTTTGGTGCGAAATAAATGACCGTTTACGCCGATGAAGTCGCCCAGATCGAGCATCTGGAACAATTCGAATATCTTTGGACCGACAATATCGAGTTTTACGTAAATTTGAAGACGCTGTCCCGATCCGGAGATATGCGCGAAACCTGCCTTGCCATGCAACCGCATTGTGAGGATGCGTCCAGCCAATCGAACTGGTGGTTTTTCGGCTTCGAGCGTTGCGGCGTCGGCAGAAGCATATTTGTCAACAAGTTCCGCCGGAGTCGCGGTCCAATCGAACTTGTGGGGATACGCCTCATGGCCGCGAGCTTCGATCTCGGCAAGCTTCTTCTGGCGCTGAAGATATTGATCTTGCGGCTCGAAAGGTAACAGGAAAGTCTCTCCTTTGGATAAGTCGTGGGGCAGTATAACGGGAGCACATCGTGCTGGCAAGGAAGCCGGCTTCGTTGCGGACTGTGCTATCATTCCCTCGCTCAGAGGGGGTCGATGCGACTTTTGCGTGCCAAAGGAGCAGCCCAACGTTCGCGTACCGTCCGTGAGGATTGGTTCGCGTGGTTGCCGGAGGACATGGACCGGTTGTTCGGGGCCACCCGAAACGAACTGGAATCCACAAACTTGATCCTGAGCGTCACATTGGACGAAGCCCTATCTTTTTGCGAAGAAGAACAATTCGCCATGGCTCGTGAGAGGGCGATTGTGTTTGGGGAACTATTCGATCGCCTGTCGGTTTGCCTTCGGCTTGTGCTCCGCACGATTGAGGATCACGGATCCCATTTCGGGACTTTGCCTAACGTGACACCTCTTGCGACCGCAAACTTTCGCGGCACGACAGCGCAACGAGTTGCATTTATGGACCATATGCTCGCAAAATTTGTTTTTCGCAGTCGAACGCGCTTTTTCCATAAGCTAAACGCCCTGAAGGAGATCATCGAGGAGCTGCAAACGGAAACGCACGCCATTGCGAAAGACGTCAGTCAGGGGAGATTAGCCTTCCCGGATCGTGGATGGAAAGAGCTGGAAGTGCTCGGCTATGACTTGAATACGTGCATGGGGGAGACGACAGTGGTCTTGAAATCGTTCTTCTGCGTATTGCCCCCTGAGGAACTGGAAGCCTTTCGGCAGAAGCTAATCACCCACCTTCCAGCCCTTCTAGGGACAAACGCGAAGCGCGAATAGCCTTGCCATGGCGGAGTGTGTGGGTACAGCTATCAAACCGGCAACAAGAAATCAAATAAGGACAACTCAAGGAGCCATGGGAGCATCCCATTCACCGGATGCGTCCCGACGGGTACGGTGACCCGCACGAGACGAACAGAATTCAGCGAGCTAAGTGAGGCAGAGGCCATACGCCTCGCCCAGTCGGGCGACGCGGGTGCGTTTGAACGCATCTATCAGCTTCATAATCGGCGTGTCTATGCCCTATGTCTGAGGATGGTCGGTAATACCGCCGAGGCCGAAGATCTTGCGCAAGACGCCTTCATGCAGTTGTTCCGCAAGATAGGGACATTTCGTGGAGAGTCGGCGTTTTCGACCTGGCTGCACCGATTGGCTGTAAACGTGGTTCTGATGAAGCTCCGAAAGAAGCGGTTACCGGAGACTTCGTTGGATGAAACCAACGACCCTGACGATGAATCGAGCGGCCCACGCAAAGAAATGGGCACGCAGGACTTGCTCCTGACCGGTTCCATCGACCGGGTGCATTTGGAACGTGCGATTGAACAATTGCCGCCGGGCTATAAGCAGGTTTTTGTGCTTCACGATATTCAAGGCTTTGAGCACAACGAGATCGCCGGGCTGATGAAATGCTCTATCGGGAACTCCAAATCGCAGTTGCACAAGGCGAGGATGCGGCTGCGGGAGCTTTTGCAGGAAACTTTGCGCGATCAGGCTCGCCAAGAGCGTCAGGACGCCAAGACCGAAGCGGCTGGGTCGGATTAATCGGCTGGGTCCGATGAAGAGATCAGAGAAGTTGAATTTCCGTTGAAGGCCAGTATAAGTCAAGTGGAACAAGGACGATGAACATGCAGTGCAGCGAATTCGAACAAATTCTTGAGCAGCAGGAAGGGCCATTGCCTGACCTTGCAGTGGCTCACCTCGACGCGTGCGAGGCGTGCAGCGCTCTTACCGCGGACTTGGATTCCATTCACAACGCAGCTGTCGAACTCGGCGTTGAAGGCATTGCTCCTCCCGAACACCTTTGGGTGTCTTTGCGCCGCCAGTTGGAGGAGGAAGGAATCATCGCAGAACCGCGCCGCGATTCCCCTGCAGTCGAACGCGGCTGGTGGTATGCCTTTCAGCGGCCGGCACTGGCCGGGGCGTTTCTATCCCTTGTAATTGCGGCGGCGGGTTTGGCTGGCTTTACGGGTAACTCCACACAGATGGCCGTGCATGCTCAATTCGAATTCAAGCAGAATGCGGCGGCAGTGCCCTCGGCGTACAGCGTGTTCAAAGAAGAACAAGTGGCGATGGGCAATGAAGAAATTCCGGGGTTCCAGGCAAAAGACGCCGCGGTTACCGCTTCGTTTCGCCGCAATTTGAGCATCGTTGACAACTTTATCGCCATGTGTGAAAAGAGCGTACGCGAACAGCCTGAAAATGAGATGGCGCGCGAGTATCTGTACGGCGCCTACGAGCAGAAGGCCGAATTGCTGGCCACCGCCACGAATCGCAGCACTACGGGAGGGTTGCAGTGAATTCATCATGCAATGCAGTCAAATTTGGCGTAATAAGCGCCGCAATGATCGGATTTGTTCTGGTCGCCGCTCCCGTACGCGCCGATCGCATTGAAAAACACTTTACTGTGCAGACCAAGCCCATGGTTACCGTGCGCAACGCGAGCGGTAAGGTCCAGGTGAAGGCCTGGAGCAAGAATGAAGTCCAAATCGCATGGACCAATGCGAGCGGAAAAACTGCCGTCGAGACGGAACAGGCCGGGAATCGCATCGAGGTTGCAACGCGCATGACCGATGAGGGCGCCTCAGCGGAAGACCTCAAAACCGATTTTGAAATTACAGTTCCGGTGGAAAGCGAACTCAGCGTTCGAACCGACTCCGGAAACGTGACCGTCGATAGCGTTCACGGCGACATGACGTTCGATACCGTTGGCGCGAACCTGCAACTATCTGACGTGTCAGGCTATATGGTGATCAAGACCATAGATGGCTCGCTGGTGTGCACGCGATGCGCGGGGAAGCTGGAAGCCAACTCGATCAGCGGAAACATGCAGGTGCTGCAACCTGCGCTGGACAGTGTCCGCGTGCAGACCTCCTCCGGCAATATCCTGTTCGACGGCGGATTCCTGAGTCGCGGCGTTTATATTATGAAGAATTTCAGTGGGACGATTGAAGTCCACTTTTCCCCGACCGATTCCTTTGACGTGAATGCAACCTCGCTGAAAGGCAATGTGGTGAACCAGGCCTCTTTCAAGCCGGACACACATGGCAGCCAACACACTCCGTCGAAGTGGGGACAAAGTCTATTCGGCACCATGAACGACGGCCGCGCAAAGGTCGAGCTGTCTTCCTTTAGTGGTACAATCAAGATTCTGAAGCGTGACTAACGCACTCGGGATCTCTTGCAGGAATATTCCCAACCGAAAATGAACGCGACCGGTGCCGTCCCGGAATTCCGCGTGGTCTGCCTGACAGGCTTCATGGGCTCGGGCAAGAGCACCGTGGGGCGCATGCTGGCCGCGCAGCTTGCCTGGCATTTTGTCGATCTCGATACCGAGATCGAGAGAGAGACCGGTTTAGCAATTTCACAAATGTTCGAACAGAAGGGCGAACCCGTTTTCCGCGACATCGAGCACGAGCGCTTGTCCCGCGTGCTCGGCTGGGCTTCGGAACGCAGCGCGCGGATGATTCTTTCGCTCGGGGGCGGCACGTTCGCGCAACCGCGCAACACCGCGTTGATCCGCGATTTCGGAACCTCGCAGCGCGTCGGCGTAGCCGTTGTGTGGCTCGACTGCACCATCGAAATGCTGCTGCAGCGCTGTGTGCTGATGGGAGATAGGCCGCTCTTCCGGGACGAAGAGAGCTTTCGTAAGCTATACCAGGAGCGCCTGCCCTATTATCAGCAAGCCGATTTTCGCGTCCAAAGCGATGGCGAAAGCGTCCGCGTCGTCGAGCAGATTATGGGCCTGGGCCTGTTTGATCGGTCAGCGCGCGCTTCCGTGGACGAAGGCGCCCCGGGATATCCGCTCCGATGAGCAACGTAATGAAGAGCGCGAAGAGATTTTCGGTTGTAATTCTGGGTCTGTGTCTCGCATCGAGTTTTAATGTCAACGGTCCAACTACGTTTGCGCATCCTACTCCGCAAAAAGAAAAAGAGAAGAATCAGAAGACCGCTGCCCCCGCCTCCGCGATGGTTCCCGATAAGGGCAAGTTCCGCATCACCTTGGACGGCCAGGTAGTCGGCAACGAGGAATTTGAAATTTCTCCATCCGGCCAAACATGGATGGCGCGAGGTTCGATGACAGCACATGCTCCGGGCGGCGGAGACGTCAAGGCGACCGGCCAACTTAAGTTAGCGGCAGATGGCACGCCCGTCCACTATGAATGGACCGCACAATCCGTTAAGAAGGGTTCCGGCACGGTCGATTTCGCTAACGGCAACGCCAAGAGCGCGATCGATCTGGGCGCCAAGACGCCTTTCCTGCAGGATTTTACGTTTGCTTCCCCGCGCATCGCGGTGCTCGACAACAATCTCTACCACCAATATGCCATCCTCGCGCAACTCTACGATTGGAAAGCCGGGGGCAAGCAGGTGTTTCCGGTCCTGATTCCGCAGGACAGCACGCCGGGCAGCATTTCGGTGGAATCGATTGGGCAACAGCAGGCGGCGGGTGTTAGTTATGAAGCATTGCGGGTGAGTTCGACGGATCTGGAAATTCTTCTCTACCTTGACTCTGGGCGACGCTTGATGCGCGTTGAAGTGCCTTCCTCGAAAGCTATCATCGAACGGGAAAAGTAGCACAGGTTTCAACCTGTGTGGTTTTGGTTTAGTTTTGGAAGATGGCAAAACCAAAAGCGCACAGATTGAAATCTGTGCTACCTACGGAAGCTCTCCCGCATTTAACTGGCGCAATATGGCTGCGCTTTGCATGCGGATGTAGTTGTCGGGGTCGTTCCGCAGGCGCTCGCGCAATACGCTTACAATTTTTGGGTCCACCGCGCCGGAGGAAGCTTCACTGCGAAGAACATTGATCAGGAGATGGATCGCCTCGGCTCGGACTGCGGCATTTTCGTCATTCTGCAAGGCCTCGATCACGGTTTCACGCACCATTGGGTTCTGATCGACTTCCTGTAACGTGTCGAGAGCCTTGATGCGCACGCGCGGATTGCGATCGAGGCGCGCCGCGGTGCATACCGCGCGGAGGACCTCGGAATCCGCGCAACGGGTGTGCAGTACGTCGAGAGAGTTCATGCGAACGCTGGGTTCGAATTGTTGATCGTTCCCCAAAACAAAAGTCAGTGCGCGGAGGACATCGGCGTCGTCCGGAGGGCCCTCAACATTCATGGGCTCCTGCGCCATAAATTGCACCTGGACTCGCGGGGATGGCGAGCCGGACGGCGTGACCCAGGCGACGTTTGCGCTGGCGGCGCTTCGGAGCTGCTGTTCGGTAAACTTTGGCGCGGGCACCGAAGCGGAAGCTACGACGGGACTCGGCGATGCAGGCGGCGCGACGTGAGTCCGCTGGCCGAGCACCCCTGCCAGGAAACCCACGACAACCAGCGCGGCCATGCTCATCGCCGGGTGATAGACCAGCGTGTCGCGGAGTACATTCCACCACGCCAATGGGGAAAAGACCGGACGCCATCCCGTGGGATTCGATTTTGCCTGCTGGTCGTCGAGCGTTTCGGCAAACGCGCTGCGGCATTGCGCCAGCAACAGGCCGGAACGATCCAGCGAATCGGCAGGCTGATCGAGCGAAGCGATCTCCCGGTACAGGCGCGCTTCACGCGATACTACGGCAGCGCAAGCAGGGCATTCCGCCACGTGTGCTTCCAGCGCCGCGATTGCACCAGGATCAAGCTCCTGGCAGGCGTGGAGGATGGCAAGCTCTTCGATTCCCTCGCAACGTATTTTGAATTCGGATTTGTTCTGCTCGTTCACAGTAAACCTTCCAATTGTGTGCGTAACTTACGAGTCGCTCGAAACAGCGAATTTTTCACTGTCTCCTCGGTGGTGCCGAGGATTTCACCGATTACGCGCAGCTTCATCCCCTGGTAATGCTTCATTTCGAAAACCATCCGCTCGCGCGGAGTCAACTGATCGAGTGCAACAGAAATGCGCTGGCCGATTTCGAGGCCCATCAAGCGCCTTTCCGGATTGGACGCGGCATTTAACTCCGGCTGGCGGTCGAAGAAATCTCCCCCGGAAGATTCGGCTTGGGCGTGGAGCGTGGGATCAGGAGCCTGATCTTCGGGGCGGCTCTTTCGACGGCGGAGGTGGTCCAGACAAACGTTGGTCACCACGCGGTAGATCCAGGTATAGAAACTGCAATCGAATCGGAATCGCGGCAGGTTTTTGTAAACTTTCAGGAAGGCTTCCTGATAGATGTCTCGAGCGTCTTCGGGCTTGTGCAGAATATTGAGCGCTATGCGCAGGACATCGCGGTCGTAGTGATGAACGATCTCTTCGAATGCCTCACGGTCACCCGCCTGCGCGCGTTCGATGACGGCTCGTTCATCGAATTCGGCCACGGCTCTCCTGCTAACTCCGTCTCCAGGCCATGCGATCGTCATTCCGTCTGGCGCCATTTTCCAGATCACTCCGTACGCCTCGAATGGAGGACTCCAAACGATTAGACGTGCGAACGCTGAGAAAGATAGCCGCACATCGAAGTGAAATTTAGCGCTTTCGATATGCCGCTAAAGTAATCATAAATAATGGCTTAGGCTTTCAGTAGTACGCTCCAAGCGTCGTCATTTTGGTCCGGTCCGGATACAGGGCACCTACAGCCTGCACGTAAGCGCTGCGGTCTGTGTACCAGACTGCACCCTCTTTGGAGATTTCAATCTTCGGCATATCGGTTCGCCGCGGGCTTGGAAAATACGTGAACTTCTCCGTCTTCGGATTGAAATGGAGCAGTGCGCCGCCCTGGCCGGAGTCGCTGATCCAGAGGTTGCCCTCGTGGTCCGGCTGAATATCGTACGGATAGGAATACTTGACCGGCACAGTGTATTCGACGATCTTGCCCGTGCTCGGATCGAGCTTGCCGATTTTCCCAACGCCATCGAGCGCGTACCAAACGATCCCCTGATGATCTACTGACAGGCGGCGCATCGAGCACGGTCGCGTGAGCGGAGTGTATTCGATGAAACTCTCCGAAGACGGGTCGAACTTGGCTACCTTGCAGCGCGTCCACTCGGCGATCCATAGATTGTCCTGCTTGTCCACTGCCAGGCCGTATGGGAAGGAGAACGCCGTGGGAACAGTGTATGCGGTCATCTTTCCGGTTTCGCGGTCCCACTTGCCCAGTTGATTTGCGTAGCTCATCGTGTACCACACGTTTTGCTTGGAATCGATCACTGGAGTGTGGCCGTGATTCTGCTTGTTCGTTTCCTGGATGCCGAACGGGAACAGGTCCATCTTTCCCGTTTTCGGGTCAACCCGGCCCAGGCAGATATCGCCGACCCACCACATTTTTCCTTCGCCATCCAGAGTGATTCCGTGCGGGAACGCAATCGTGTTGGGAATCGGATAATCCTTGAACGTGGCGGTGCGCGGGTCGAATGTGCCGATGTTCGGCCCTCCGGCTCTGCGCTCGGTGAACCAGATGTTTCCGTCCTTGTCAAAATGCGCGTCGTGCATGGGGCGTCCGAATTCCTTCGGGATGTCGTACTCCACATACATGGCTTTGGCGAGCGCGGCTTCATCGACGGGCATTTCCGGGACCGCCAGGCCGCGCTTGGTGTTGTCGGGACCGAAGTTCTTCACCAGGTAGGCGACCAGGTCCTCGCGTTCCTTGGGGCTGAATGTGCCGGGGACGATGCGACCGGGAATCGTTGCGTAGGGATTGCTCATAAGGTCAATGGCGGCGTTCCATTCATCGGCATCCCATTGATGGCTGGGAAGGAATTCCGGGCCGTGGCAGACCATGCAGGTCTTTTCGATCAAGGGCTTGCCGGCTCCCGCTGGGTATAACTCATCGTACGAAACAGGAGTTGACGTGGGGCCCTTCGGGCCTTCGCCGCCTCGGACGATTCGCGGCGTGGCCATCGGAGCTTCGTGCATGGAAATGTTCGCCGTGGCGGAGCCTCCGGCGGCGATCGTTAATTTCTGAACGTCCGCGTCGAACCCGTTCTTCTTGACGCTGATTTCATAGTTTCCCGGCAGCAAATTCACCATGTCATATTTGCCGTCCACGGTATAGACCATGTACACCATGTTCTTGTCCGTATTCCGGGCGTAAACCTGCGCAGCCTTGAAGGGCTTGGGAGCATCCACTTTTCCGGAAAGCGTGCCCGTTCCGGCGATCACTCCCGCTTCGGTCGTTTTCACCAGAATGCCGCTGGCCAATCCGAAGCAGGCCAAGGCAAGACCAGCAACCGCCAACATCGTCCATCGCGAAATTTTTCTATTCATAATTCATTCTCCAGTAGCAATTCTTCGAAGGCTGTGAGACAAGAGAAAATTCCAAATGAATAGGCAAATCATTACACCACTCCCCGTAACGGTCAAGCGCAGATCCTGTTCGACGGAGCCTGGCGGAATCCTACTGTATTTTGCAGGGGAGTTGCGTTGAGCCGCGCCTCTTCTGGAGCATCCAAGACTGCCGGACCTGGACCATTTCAAGCTCTGGGGAAAATTTCCGTCGTGCCCATGATTGCGGCGACGTACTTCATGGTGGCCGGCGGTCCTTATGGGTTGGAGGAAGTGGTTCAGAAAACCGGCTATCTGGCGACTTTGCTGATCCTGGTGCTTACCCCGCTTTTGTGGAGCCTGCCGACGGCGATGATGGTCAGCGAACTCGCGACGGCAATTCCTGAAGAGGGCGGTTTCTACATCTGGGTGCGGCGCGGCATGGGGCGCTTCTGGGGATTCCAGGAAACGTGGCTGACGCTGGCGGGCAGCGTATTTGAAATGGCGCTGTATCCGAATCTTTGCGTGGCCTACCTTTCGCGGTTTTGGCCCGGACTGCTGTCCGGCCATCGCGGACTCATCTTCGGCTTTGCCATGATCGCGCTCTGCACGGCGTGGAACATTCTCGGCGTCAAAGCGGTTGGCGATGGTTCCGTCTGGCTGAACATCGCGTTGCTCGCCCCGTTCGTCGCGCTGATCGTTTTCGCTTTGGGAATGGGACGCAGCGGCGTGGGCGTGCCTGTCCCTTTGCGCCACGTCGATTTGCTGGGCGGCGTGCTGATCGCCATGTGGAATTACATGGGCTGGGACAATCTTTCGACGATTGCGGGAGAAGTGGAAGCGCCCAAGCGTACTTATTCGCGGGCAATGTTTGGCGCGGTTGTGCTGGTGGTTGTGACCTACGTGCTGCCGGTTGCGGCAGTGGCGCACACGGGAATTAATCCGGATAGCTGGACCGATGGCGGCTGGGTGGACATTGGCCGCTTAATTGGCGGCGAAACGCTGGCCATTGCCATCGCCATCGCAGGAGTGATCGGGGCCGTCGGCTCGTTCAGCACGCTGATGCTTTCCTTTTCCCGGCTGCCCCTGGTGATGGCCGAGGACGGCTACCTTCCACGCGTCTTTGCGCGACAGAATTCCCGCACCGGCGCGCCGTGGGTGGCGATTGCAGCATGCGCGATTTTGTGGGGAGTGTGTTACCCGCTCGGATTTGAGAAAAACCTGATCCTCGATGTCCTGCTGACAGGCCTGAGTATCCTGCTGGAATTCTGGGCGCTGGTGGCGCTGCGGATTCGCGAGACGGAACTGCCGCGCCCGTTTCGCGTCCCCGGCGGCCTGCCCGGTGCGATTGCGTTGGGAGTGCCGCCCCTTGTATTGATGATCCTGGCTATCGTGCGCAACCGGAGTGAGTTGGTGGGCGCCACGAATGGGCTTGTGATTGGGATGGCGATTATCGCTGCTGGAGTGGTGCTGTATTTCGTGAGCAGAAAGTGGCGTACGCTTTAGCGTGCGTGGTTTTGGGTATCGTTGGGGCAAAGATGGCCACATTTGATGTGAGACTCGAATCAAAACCATAAAACCAAAAGCACGCACGCTAAAGCGTACGCCACTTAGGACGAATCCACGATTTTAGCGGCCAACCTGCCAGCAGCAGAACAAACGCAACCGCCGCGTATCCGTTCATGCGGAAGTATGCGTTTGGTTGCTGAAGCAATTCGACGGCGACGGGAACTACGGAGATCATTGCAGCGAGCAGGAAGTAACCCATTGCGTTAAAGCGCACTACGCGCGTTACGATCAGCCAGATCGCTGTGAGTATAACCAAATGGAATGCCGCGTCTCGCAGGAATGCGCCCGCGGTGGCGACATCCGTTGTGATTAGGACTGCAACCAGGACTACGTGCGCGGCGCGCATCCACACCGGACGCACGTAGGCGGCAATCAGGCCGACTATCACGCCGATCAATCCCAGCGCAATTAAGCCTGAAGAAATTCCGGAGGCAATTGCACCGGCGGCCGGGTTGAGAGCGTCGAGGCTTCCCGGCACTGCAGCGCCCAGCGAGTGTCGCAATAGCGGCCAGCGCGCGAACAATCCCGGCACTCGATTTAATCCCGCCAGCGCCGCCGCGCCAAATGTGCCGATCATGACTGCGTCGCGGTAATACTCGGCCTTCATTCCAAGCCACGATGGAATGCGATCGGGGCCGAACGTTCGCCCGGTGAAAAACCACGAAAGTCCCAACGCGAGGTATGCAGCTGCGAAATACAGCGCGATCAGGAAAATCATCGAGATGGACAGAGTGGCATAGTAAGTCTTGAGGGGCATGGTGGTCGCGTAATTCGCCAGAAGTTGCGGCACGCGATTCGCATACGTCACGATGGCGGCCAGTAGCACCCACGCTGCCCATTTGCCCAGTCTGCGCCAAGGAACCTGCGTAATTTCCGGGCGCTTCAAGCTTCGAAAGAAAATGACCAGTACTGTGATCGCAGCGGTGCCAAAAAGAACTACCAACCCGAATGTTTGCGCGATTTGTCCGGGCGTTGTGCGGCTTTCCGCGTCGTGCCACGCATCGGGAATTTTGACGAACACGCGGTAGCCGGATACTTCGTCGCCTTGCACTTGGAGTTGCATGCGTATGTGCGCGCCGCCATTGACGGCAGGCTGAACCGATGCCGCGTCAAGTGCTGACTTCTGTTCCCAGACGATCGTATGATCGGTTCTCGCGGGGCGCTTATCGGAATTGGTCTCGACTACATTCCATGAGGAGAAGTCGATTTGTTTCTGATTGCGCAGGTAGTCCTCCGCGCGCGCCAGTGCCTCTTCCTTGGTCAAATTCGCACCGGGAGTTTTTTCATCGAACGTGTGATGAATGGAATGCAGCGAGCCGTCTGTCCGCAAGACGACTGTGTACTCTTCCTTTTGAGAATCGCGGAAGTAGCGGACCGTCCAGAATGCGGAGGGGACCTGATCGCGATATACGCGGTTCGCAGCGGAAATGCCGATTGCGCGGCGCAAATATTCGTTGATGTAATCGTCAAACGTGTACGTAATTGTGGCGGCGCGCTGGTAGCTGGCGGGATCGAGTTTATTGTTGCGCAGCACCTGATCTGAATTGGCTACGGCCTGGGTCGAGTTGATTTCGAAGCGGACGTAGTCGCCGATATTTTCGCGCTTCACGCCTGCCAGCAGAGCGACCCCCAGCAAGCCGCATACAATCAGGACGCTGAGAGCGCGCGAGGACATCGGAACGTATCCCCGCGAGGCGGCAGTATCCGGTGCCCCTGCGGGGACGACTTCCTCAGCAGTCCCAGGCATCGCCTCTGCTTCGGCAGCGGCTAGAGGTCTGGCGCGGTTCAGCAGCGACTCATCCGCCTCAAATCCTCCGCGCGAGAAATAGGAAATCGCCGCAATTGCTAGCGGGATCAAGGCGGCTCCGCCGACCATCGCTCCGGAGATGCGCAAATAGGCCCCGCTGGAGCGCAGCAGCGAGGTGCTGATCAGAAATGCGTCCACGGTGTAATGCCACGTCAGCGTCGCCCAGATTCCCCAGCGCAGCATCACTAAACCCGCGACGATTCCCATCAGGCCCACTTCAATGCCGCGAATGTAGGCAGGCTCCTGGGGATAGTTGCTGTGCAGAAATCCCCATGCGAACGCGGGAATCACTACGGCAAGAAATCGCGAATTCGTCATGCGCAGCAGATACGGAATCGCAAACAGCCGAAAGAGAAATTCCTCGCTGGTGGCGGCGTAAATTCCAATTGCCAGCGGGTACACCCAGGGCAGCCAGGTGCTGACGACGTCGGTGTAATTCAGATCCTGCGGGGCCCACGCGCCGAGTTTTCGGCTGACGATATAGAAGACTGTGATGTAGCCAATATGCGCGGCGGCCAGACAAATGCCGATCACATTTGCGCTAAAAAATTCCTTCGTGCGAATTCCGGGCAGCCGAAGTCCTACGCCGAGACGAATCTTGTTCGGCTGCGAAAGACGATATAGCGGTTCTCCCGGCACTACGGCGATCACCACCAGCAATGCGCTGATGATGCTCATCAGCGCGGCTTTGCCGAGTTCGCTCAGGAAAAAGCTGGAGTAGGGCGTGTTCGTGTCGTACCCGGCGCGGTCCAGCGGCCACTGATTCATCGTCATGATGAAATACAGAATGGTGAGGAACAGTCCGAGCGCGAGGCCTCCGCGCCATTCGAGCAGGCCGTTGCGTCCCAATGAAAAAATGATGTAGAGGCAGCCGCCCAGCAGGAATGCGTAGGGAAGCAAGGCGACGAATTCGATCAGATTATTGGAGGATCGTAGCCGCTCGTAATCGCGTTCCCAGGCCTCGGGAACTTTCAAGTATTCCGAATATCCGTCGACAAGGTCTCCGGCGAGACTGATAGTCAAACGATAGGGCGCGTCCTTGGCGCGAAAGCCGCGCTGCTCCCAGGAGAAACTCCAATCGCGGCGATTGGGCCGCTCGGTTGAATTTGCCTCCTCTTCTCTGAAATCGTAGCGCGAAATATCCGCATGCAGTGTGTCGCGCAAAAACGATTCGGCGGCAGCCTGCGCTGTAGCACGTTCGAGCCGCGCGCCGGGAGCGGTTTCCTCCATCGCATGCGTGTACCCCGCAATGCTGCCGGAGGGATCGACGCGGACATCGAATTCCTCCTTCTGCAAAGGACGAAAGAAGCGCACCTGCCAGTACCAGATGCGAATATCGTTCTTCATCACGTGATTGGCCTGTTGCAGGCCTACTTCACGTTCGAGATAGGTTTTTGCATTATCATCCACTTGAAAGACGATGCTGGACTGGTAGCCATCCAGTTGTGCGCCCTGGGCTGTTGCAAATTGCCTGGCTTGTTCCAGCGCAGCCGCGCGGGGAACCTTGAATTCGACCGAAGCTTCGGGAAATGCCTGGAAGAAATACTTGTACGCCACGCCCGCGCCAAGCAGGCCTGCGAGAATCCAGATCACCAGAAGTTTCTTGTCGTTTCCGTCGAGCCGTTCCAGCGACAAACGCGCCTCCAATGCTCGAAGTTCTGTGGGGCAAACAATCCATCTTTTCGCATGGAGCGGGCGATTGCAAGCGTCGGCGCGGAGGGGCGTGCGATGATATAAAGAACGGTGCGGAATGCTTCTGGAGTCCGCTGGGACAACAGATGCAAGTTACCCCTGCAACCGAAGTGATGTACCTCAAAGGCGTTGGTCCGCGCCGCGCGGAGTTGCTCGCAAAGCGCGGCATCCGCACGTTTGAAGACCTGCTCGGTTATTTGCCCTTTCGTTACGAAGATCGCATCCATTTCGCCAAAATCCGCGAAATTATGCCGGGGCAAACCTACACCGTGCAGGCAAGAGTCTCCAGCGGGAGCCTTGTGCGCTATACACGCGTGCGCGACGGCGTGTTTCATCTGCTCGTGCTGGACGATTCCGGCGGCGCTCTCTCCTGCAAGTTTTTTCACGGCGGCTATCTGGAGAAGACATTCAAGCCGGGCCAGCGACTCGTGCTGCATGGGAAGGCCGAGTTGGACCCGTATCGCCCAGGCCGGATTGAAATGATCAATCCGGAATACGAGATGCTGGGGGCTGAGGATGCGGATTCGACTGAAGTTGGCCGAATTGTGCCGATTTATGAAGCCATTGGCGGAGTGAACTCGCGGTTGATGCGAAGAATCATTTATTCCGCTCTTGAAAACCTTGGCGGGAAACTTCCCGATCCTTTACCGCCGGAATTGGTGGCGCGATACAAATTTCCTTCTCGGAGCGTCGCCATGCAATTTGTACATTTCCCGCCGCACACGGAATCGATTGCCGCGCTGAATTCGTTTCGCTCGCAGGCGCACCAGCGGCTGATTTTTGAGGAGTTTTTCTTTTACCAGTTGAGCGTCGCCATGCGGAAACGGTTGGCGCAGCAACAACCGGGCATCGCGTTCCGCGTTCGTGAACCGAGCGTGCGCGAAGCGATCAAGCGCGTGCTGCCCTTCAGGCCTACCGATGCGCAAAAGCGCGCACTGGGCGAAATCGCTGCGGACCTTGAGCGTCCCGTACCGATGAACCGCCTACTGCAGGGAGACGTGGGTAGCGGAAAGACGATTGTCGCTCTGGAAGCGGCGACGATCGTGATCGAAAACGGTTTTCAAGCGGCGCTTATGGCGCCAACGGAAATTCTGGCTGTGCAGCATTTTCTAGCCGCCAAAAAAATATTGTCCCGCGCGGGCTATCATGTCGAGCTGCTAATCAGCGGAATGAAACCGGCAGAGAAGAAAGCCGCGCTCGATCGCGTGCAATCCGGGGAAGCTCAACTGGTGGCCGGGACGCACGCGCTGCTGCAGCCGGGAGTGAAATTCGCGCGATTGGGCCTGGTGATCGTAGATGAGCAACACCGCTTCGGCGTTTTACAACGCAAGGAACTGATGGACAAGGCTGCCGCGCCCGACGTTTTGGTGATGACCGCCACTCCCATTCCACGCACGCTTTCGCTGACGATCTACGGCGATCTCGACATCTCCGTCATCGATCAGATGCCGCCTGGCAGAGTGCCCATCGAGACGCGGTGGTCCTCGGAGGCTCATCTCCCCGGCGTATGGGATTTTCTCCGGCGCGAAATCGCCGTGGGCCGGCAGGCCTACATTGTTTACCCGGTGATTGAACAGTCGAAGTCCGAAGAATCGCAACGCTCGCTGAAAGCGGCCATGGTGGAATTTGAGCGCTTGCGATCGACGGTCTTCCCGGATCGCAGGATCGGCCTGCTGCATGGACGCATGAAGAGTGACGCGAAAGAAGACGTCATGGAGCGCTTCCGCTGCCGCGAGATCGATATCCTTGTAACCACGACAGTAATCGAGGTCGGCGTGGACGTTCCGAATGCTACCGTGATGGTGATCGAGCATGCCGAGCGATTCGGTCTTTCGCAGCTTCATCAACTCCGGGGCCGTATTGGCCGTGGCGGCGAAAAGGGCACGTGTATATTGGTAGCACCGAAAACTCCGGGAGACGACGCTCGCGCGCGCCTGGAAACCATGGTGCGCACGACTAACGGGTTTGAAATTGCCGAAACCGATTTGAAATTGCGCGGCCCGGGCGAATTTTTCGGCACGCGCCAGCACGGGGATCTGGGCTTCCACATTGCCAATCCACTGCGCGATTTCGATTTGCTGGAACTGGCGCGACGCGAGGCGCTCGCGCTGGTGGAATCTCCTAGCGCGGAGGCGACTCGGCGTCGGCTGCTCTCTCAGCTCCCGCAGGAATGGCAGCGGCGGTATCGGCTTGCGGCAGTGGGATAAATGCTTTGGAACCACGGATGCACACAGATGAACACGGATAAAGAAAGAGAAGAAATCCTGATACGAATAATTAGCTCTGGGAAATAAACACGGAGAAGTGATTTGAAGGTTATGAATACTGGATACTGGATTGCAACTGCTCTTGTATTTTCCTTATCCGTGTTCATCTGTGTGCATCCGTGGTTCCAAACGGCCCTTCCATGCGTGTGATTGCGGGAAAATTCCGGAGCAGGACGCTTCGCAGCCTGAAAGGTCAGGCGCTGCGGCCCACCAGCGATCGTTTGCGGGAGACCTTGTTCAATATTCTTGGTCCCACGATTGAAGATTCTCTTTTTGTAGACCTATATGCTGGAACGGGCGCCGTGGGCATCGAAGCCCTGAGCCGGGGAGCGAACCCGGCGATTTTTGTGGAACAGCACTCCGCCGCCTCGGCCTTAATTCGCCGCAATCTGGAGTCGCTCGGAATAGCGGGCGAGGCTGAAATATTAGGTGTGGACGTTTTGCGCGGGCTCGAGCGATTGGCTGCGCGTCACATACGCGCGGACTACGTCTTTCTCGATCCGCCGTACGCTGCGATGGAAGATTATGAAAGCACTCTTGCGTTCCTCGGCGAGACTCCGCTCGTCGCCCTTGGTGGACGCGTTATTGTTGAGCATTTGCGCAAGCGCAAGTTGCAGGAACGATTTGGCGCTCTTGAACTTGCGCGTGTGGTTGAGCAGGGGGATGCCGCGCTCAGTTTTTATAAACTTGCGCTCGCGGCATAAAAATCGAATCGGGATCGCCTAGTGCTTCTTGAACAAATTCTTGAGCGCGTTCACAGCATCCTCCGGCGTCACGGACTGGTTGGGTTGAGTTGAAGTTGGCGTTGAACCTGAAGCTGAGGCCGGCGCCGAAAAACTGGGTACGGCATTGCCCTTTTGCACTTTCGGGCTTTCGATCGTTCCTGCCAGCGCGAATGGCACTGTAATTTTCCCGACGCGGCTGGCGATCAATCCGCCCACGATGCTGCCAAGTGGGCTGGAACCCAATGCTGTCGCGGGATTCACGACGGCCGTTCCTTGATAATCGAGCGTACTATCGAGTCCAACGCTGCCGCGCAGGTCAACGACGCCACTGGGTGAATCGAGATGAATCTGTTTGCTTTTAACGCGTTGGGAGGCAATCGTTACGTCGCCTTCGAGCACGGTGAATGGCGTGTCACTGCCCACTCCTGCCATTTTCGCCAGCGATTGCGCTGCGCCCGCCAGATTCACTCCCGGCAGGTGGCCGTTGCGCACAGCGAATTTGCCCGTGCCGGAGAGCGTTCTCTTCCATGCCTCGCTGAGGTTTCCAAGAAGTTGCAGATCGAGTTCGCCGATTCCACCCATTTTTCCCCGCGCAGAGGGAGTGACATCCAGAACCTTGGCGACATCCAGATTGCGCATCTGCACGTTCGCGCTGAATCGCGGCGGATCGGTTGCCCGGTCGACGCGCGATGAAATCTGCAACGTTCCTCCATACATTCCGATCGAGATCGGCCAGAACTCCGCGCGATCGGTGTAAATGCGCATTTCCACGTTGGCCGGGCCCACCGTGTACGGCTTGGTCGTAATTTTCTCCACGTTGATATGCCCTCGCGCCACCAGCTCGCTGTGACCGGGAGTTTGCGGTTTTGCCTTTGCCGGCGCGGAAGACGTGCTCGTGGCACCTCCGCCTGCGGTGGCAATCAATTTATCGATGTCGAGCTGCGACGAACTCATTTCAAAATTGACTTGCGGATTCTCGATGTCGGGAATGTTCAGCGTGCCCTTGATGTCGGAAGTCTTCGCCAGATCGGCCACGAATTGCGCATCCATTTTGCCGCCGGAAAGGGTGACCTGGCCGGACTTGAACGCCACCGGGGCGGTCCAGCCCTCCAGCGTCAGGTTCACTCCGGTGAGATTCGATTCCGCCTGCCAGTCATGCACGCGCATGGGTGTAACGATGAAGTTATGCAGCGTGATGCTCAGGCCTCTGGTATAGGCGCTCGAAAGGATTGCTCCGCGGACAACCGCGCCCACGAGTACCTCGGCATCGGTCAGTTTGATGTTGTCGATCTCATCCAGCGACACGCTTGAGGAGGTCGCCGAATTTGCCGGCGCGCTGTGCGCTGCTGCAGCGGGAGGAAACGTGTAGTTGTCTTTGCCATTGCCATCGGTTACCAGCGAAAGCCTCGGGTGCGCCAGATCGACCGAATTGACGTGAACGATCCGGTGCAGCAGTGGTCCGAGCGCGACGTTGACGCGCAACTCGTCCGCTGAGAGAAGGTCGCCTTCAGGAAATCCCGCCGGATTGGCAATATGCAACCCTTGCACTGTCAATCCAACTCCGGGCAACAGGTGCGCCTGAATTTTTCCCATTGTGACCTTGCGGCCGGTTTGCCGGGCGATGGCGTTGGCGATGGTGTCGCGATAGCGATCGACGTCCAGAAAATGCGGCGCTACCAGCGCAATCAGCAGCAGGAATACGAAAATTCCGGCAAGAATTTTCACCCAAAGCGGAAATCGATGGACGGAACTATTTGGGGAATTTGCAGCAGTCATAAGAATTTCGTTTTTCGGCGCAGCCGAACAATTTTGTCCGGGCTTTCCCGCATACGAATGGAAACTCTATCGTCACAAATCGCGCGGCCAACGGCAAGCCATACGTTCGCATTGCGGCGCAGCCATACAAGCCGGAAGCGTATACTGGCTCTATATGATGCAAATGGCGGGCGGCGATGACGTGCCTTTGACGGAGAGTTCGCCGGCACCGCGCCTGGCAATTGAAAAAACGCCGCGGCTGCGTCAATTTGCTTCCAACCTGGTAGTTCTAGTCCGCGATCCTCGTGCCCCGAAAAACTTTGTCGGCGCCCCGTTTTTCCGCGATAGCTTCATTGAGCGGCGCCTTCCGTTGACCGCTTTCGCGATCGCCGTGGCGTTGCAGATTCTTCTGATTCTGTTTCCTCCGCCGATCTGGAATATTCGACCTGCCCGCGTGATTCCGCCACCGCCGCAGACGGAATTGACGTGGTACGGTCCCGTGAAGGATTTCCCAGCAATACTCCCCGCCCGTAAAACTCCGAAGGCCGCACCGCCAGATAAATCGAAATCCACGCCGAAACCCGGAGGAGATGCTTTTCACCCGAGGCAGACGATCATCTCCGAACCGCTGCACCCGACGCATCCCCGGCAAACGCTGATTCAGCCCACAGCGCCACCGGAACCTCCAAAAATACTTCCGCAGCTTCCCAACATTGTGCAGCTTGCGCGGGAGGAGCCCGCGCGTCCGAAACTTCAGCTTACCCCCGAGCAACTGGCGGCCATGCGCCCGAAAACTCCTGAGGAGCGGCTGGCGCAGGATGCTGCGCCCGAGATAACCACGCAGGAAAAGCAATTGGGTGAAATCAATATCGCTGCGTCCTCGCAAACCCCGCCGAAGCCTGCCCTGCTCGTAAATCCGATGTTCGCGCCGCGCGCCGCGCACCAAAGAGGCGACGCAAATTCAGCCGCGCCGGAAATCGCACAGCAAACGACGGGAGACAACAGAACTCTGATCGCTCTCTCCGCCACGCCCGCTCCCGTAGCGCCCCCCTCCATCCCTGCCGGAAATCTTTCCGCGCGCGTTTCGATCTCTCCGGAAGGACCGAAACCCGGCCCCCCCAGTGCAAACGTCGAAGGCAGCGGTTCCGGGCACGGACCGGAAGGAATTTTTATCAGCGGTGGAAATAACGCAAACGCGGGAACCACTTCCGGGCTAGGTATCGGCTCGGCGTCGCGAGGAATTGCAAACCTGCCGACGCGACCCTCTCCGCGCATTGTGATTCCGCCTCGGGATTCGAACGCTCCTCGGGGGAATTCAGATTCAGCGCAGGAAAGCCCGAAGCTCACCGAGGACTTGAAGGTGCTTGGGACAAAACGCGTTTACACGTTGCATGTGAACATGCCCAATCTCACCAGCGCCTCAGGCAGTTGGGTGCTGAATTTTGCGGAATTGAATGAACTGAATAAAAACGGATACCAGACACCTGAAAGCGCAGACGTCGCCGCGCCAATCCCGCTGCGCAAAGTCGATCCGAAATATCCGCCTGAATTGCGCACTGCACACGTCGAGGGAGAAGTAATCCTCTATGCGATCATCCGCAAGGATGGCACCGTGGACAGCATTCAACTCGTGCACGGCATCGACTCTCATCTCGACGCCAATGCCATGGATGCCCTAGCCCAATGGAAATTTCAACCGGCGGAAAAACACGGGGAGCCTATCGATCTCGAAGCCGTAGTGCATATTCCATTTAGATCAAGAGGTCCGGCATTCCAGTAGGACAGACTTCAGTCTGTCCGCTTTTGGTTTTGATTTTCGATAAATTTCCAAAAGCCCAACCCCGCACAGGCTGAAGGCCTGTGCTACCAAGTTCACAACCTTCAAAAATGATCCTGCAAATTCCGGAAACTCTGCACGATCAGCAACCGCCCCGCGCCGCTGCGCACTTCCTCGTGTTCCAGCGCCCAGGTGTTCGGATGCGGGATGAACACCGCGTTTAGCCCCGCCTCCAGTGCTGGATTGATATCGCTGCGAGGGCTATTGCCGACCATCCACCCGTGCGATTTCACCACGTGGTGCCGGTTCACCAGTTCGCGATACGTGGCGGCGTCCTTTTCCGGCACGATTTCAATCGCATCGAAATGAATCTGCAATCCCGAACGCTCGACTTTGGCCGCCTGCTCCGCCGCTTCGCCCTTCGTAAACAGGATCAAGCGATGACGCTCCGACAGATAGCCCAGGGTCTCAAGCACACCGTCGAGAATATCCGGCGGCGTTCGTTCCAGCTCGACAACGCGGTGATGAATCGCCTCCACCGTTTCCCGCTGGGCCTGGTGGCCTGCCAGTTTCATATAAGTGTCTTCCAGCGAACGGCCAAAGCTGCGCACGCCATACCCGTGCTGGCGGATATTGCGACGCTCGGTTTCGTTCAGGATGTGGCGCGCGTAGTCCCGTTCGTAACCGAACGGTTCCAGCAGCGCCAGGAATTCCTCAATGGTCCGCTCGAAGAAAACGTTATTTTCCCAGAGCGTGTCATCGGCATCGATCAGGATTGTTTCTCGAGGCATAATTCCAGCCTACTTCCATTGCAGGGCCCGCCGGACGAACTGTCTCCACTGCTTACTTTTTCTCGGAGACCCCGGCGGCAATTTTCTCCAATATCGTGAGCGCAACTTTTTGCGTCTCGCCATAGTGCGCCAAATACTCCTGAAACTCCCGGTTCATTTCCATCGCGTCGGCCGCATTGAGCTGCGTACGCAAAATCATGTCGCGCAGGCGAACCGGGTGCGGCAGCACCGCGTCCTCTCGCAACTCATCCAGCGCCGACTTGGCATCATAGTGATCCATCATCCCTCCACAGGTTGCACGGTTAGATTCTACTGCATAAACGGGAAAAAGAACGTGTCAGGAGGGAATGGAAGGTCTTTACCCTGCGAAAATTCAGAAAGATCGACGAGATCAGGCCGCGGTCGGCAGGAACTCGTACCGGTCGATGCGGGCGGCGATGCCTCTTTGCCCGTTGTGCGGCTCGACACGAATAATCTCCGCATAGCAGCGGATATGTACGTCGCTGGCCAGGGTGATCTCGCGCGGAAGAGTAAGTATGAATTCGATGGATTTCCCGGTCTCAAAATCGGCATCGATCCAGAAGTACAGGCCTCGGAAACTTACATCGCGAGTCTGCCCCTGCCGTTCGATACCGCCGTTTGGGCCTTCCGCCTTCACGGTCAATGGCAGCGTCATCGTAAAGCGCCGTGAGGCTCGGCGTTCAATTGATTTTTCCATAATCTCCCCGGAAGTGGGCATCCCGAGCAGAGGACAACCTAGCACTGCGGATTGAAAATCGCAACGGGAAACAAGAGGCAGAAGTTGGCCGCCTTCTCAAAAGTCTGATTTTCTACCAGACTGAATTTGTGGTCTTATGGAAAAGCCTATGCCCGAACTTCTTCACAGGAATCTTTTCGTGCCCGGTCCGACTGGGCGTCTGGAAGCCCTGTTATGGTCGGTCGCTGATAATCAGAATGGAGAGCCGCCGGTGGCCGCTGTGGTGTGTCACCCGCATCCGCTATTTGGCGGAACAATGCACAATAAGGTCGTCTATCAAACCGCAAAAACACTGCATCGTTTCGGCCTGCCGGTGCTGCGCTTTAACTTCCGGGGCGTCGGCTTGAGCGAGGGCGTGCACGACAATGGGCGCGGAGAGATAGGAGACGCGACGGCCGCGCTCGATTTCCTGGCCGGAGAGTATCCCGGAGTGCCGCTATTGCTCGCAGGTTTCAGCTTCGGTTCGTGGGTAGGATTGCGCGCAGGTTGCGAAGATTCGCGCGTCACCGAATTAATCGGCCTCGGCCTGCCCGTCGCAGACATCAAGAACCGCGAATTTTCTTACCTTAATGCTTGCGACAAAGCGAAGTTACTAGTGACAGGAGAATTCGATTCGCACGGCCCGCCTCATCAATTGACCGCCCTGGTAGAGAGTCTTCCTGGCAACGTGAAAGAGCGGACCAGCGTGACCATCGTTCCCGGCGGAGACCATTTCTTCACTGGCCATTTGCCCGACCTGGACCGCGCGATCGCAGCGTGGCTGACGGAACGGCACCCGGACTTGGTTGACCACCGCGAGTGAACGCCTACGCCTGCCGTCCACGCCCGAATAATTTCGAAAACTGTTCCTGCGAAGCCGGAGAGGTAGCCGCAAGCGAAAGATTTGCGCGCACGTGCTCGACGCTGCTCATTCCCACCAGCGCGGTCGTTATGCCCGGCGTCGAGCGCACAAATTGCAGCGCCCGTTCCGCGTCGTTTTTCAATTCCAGCGCTGCGGCCACAAACGGCGGCAGGCCGCTCGACAATTTTCCTTGCAGCATGGACGCGCTGGCCATCAGCGTGATGCCCAATTTATTCGCGGCCTCGACCAGCGGCACGATGCGCCCATCGAGCTTCTGATTCGCCCGCGTGAGCGCCTCGGTCATCCCCAGGTTGCAGGGCGCCTGCACGAACCGAAAATGATGCGATCCCCCCGCGACATCTCGCGCCAGCGACTCCATCGTCTCGATGGATAAAAAATCCTGCTCTTTTTCGCTTTGGCGAAACCCATTCCACGTCGCCAGACCGTAAAAATGAATCTTTGCCGCCGCCACCGCGGATTCCAGAAATTCAAACGCCGCCCGCACGCGGCTGTTGAACATTTCGCGTGGCACTTCATCGAGTTGCGTTTCCGGATTGTGCAGGTAATAGACGTCAATCGTTTCGACGCCCAGGTTGCGGCGGCTGCGTTCCAGTTGGTCTGCCAAAAATTTGGGGGCCATCGAGTGGCATCCACCGGCAACATCGCCTTCGCACAGGATGCCTGTGGCCACGTACTCGCGATTGAAATATTCGCTGGCATCGGCGGGCATGTCGCCATCGGGCGTCAAAAATCCGCCCTTGGTGCAGACCAATATTTCTTCCCGCGTGAAGCCGCGCCGCGCCAGTTCCGCGAGGGCCGCCCCCACCGAACGTTCTGAGCGCTGAAAGCGGTAATTGATCGCGGAATCGATCACGTTCGCGCCTGATTCGACAGCGGCCACCACCGCATCGGTGTACGCCTGATCGGTGCGCGCGTCGGGCTCCCCCAGGTAGGTGCCAATGCCGATCGATGAAAGCCATAAATTCTGCTGCTCGCGGAAATGTCCGGGCGCCATCCGTGTGGCCATCCGGGATGCATATTTTTTTGTGCCATCGGCAGTAGCAAACGTCGTCATTGCACCTCGCAGAGTTGAAGCCGTGATTATATGTGAAGCGGACAGTTGAAAGTTAAGAGTCGAGGGTTTAAGTAGCACAGGTTTCAACCTGTGCGCTTTTGGCTGAGCGCTGCAAAAACCAAAACCGCACAGGTTGAAACCTGTGCTACCTGGATGCATCTGGACATTGGTGTGATCTCTTCATTTTCGACTATGAATCCTCGACTGCCTTCTCCGGTGGCGCCAGCAGCCGCGAGCACGCGCGAAGAATCCTGCGATATGGCCATTCGCTGTTGCGGCGGGCGCTGGCGGCATCCTGGGGCCCGGCGGCTGAAGACCGTGCCGTTGCCTCGCGAAAGAAAATTTCTCCCTGCCGCGGTTTTCCGTAATACCAGCGCCCCAGCAGACTCAAATGATCTTCCACTTCGCGGAATCGCGGCGGCGCATTCGGCTGCGCGGCGGATGAATTCTGATCTCCCCCAGGTTCCAGCCATTCGCGCAGGATCAGTTCCACCGAACGAGGCTCGCCCGCTAGTTCTGCAAAACGCAGCATTCGCGGCTCTTCGAGGCGGCCGCCGCGCACCAGAAACACGGCGATGGTGTGCAGTTCGGCGGAGCGTTGGAGTACTACAGCGTTGAGGTCGTCCAGTTGCCGCGCAAGTTCCGGCAAGCCGCGCAATGCATCGGCGGCTTTCTCGACGCGTCGATGGACTGCGGCAGCCCGCTCAAAATCGAGCACATCGCTCGCCGCCTCGCGTTCACGCTCGAGTTCGGCGGTGAGCGAACCTCCGCCCGTCGCCAAAAACGCCACCGCGCGATTGACTTCGGCGTCGTACTCTTGCTTGCTGCATCCTGCAAAACACGGCGCAAGGCACATCTTCATTTCCGAATACATGCAGCCGGGATAGTCCGGATCGCGCCGAATCTTGATTTGGCACCGGCGAATTTTAAACAGGTCGAGAAAGCCGGAGGCAAACGCATCCGCCGCGCGCCGCGAAGGGAATGGGCCGAAATAAAAACCGTTCGCGCTGATGCGCCGCGTGGCATAGCAGCGCGGATAAGCGTTCGCCAGGCTCATCTTGAGCACCGCGGAGGGACGCATCCGCACGCGCTGGCGATATTCCGTAGGCCACAAGCGCCGCGCGTGCTGCCAGTGCAGGTAGCTCAACTCAAACGGAGACCCAACAAGGCGGAAGCTAACCCGCGCTGCAAATTCACGCAAGTTCAGTCGCTTCGAAGCCGCTTCGGGCGGCCCGAGTAGCCTCGTGAGGCGCTCACGCAGATTCGCCGTGCGAAGTAGATACGGCTGCGCGCCAGTCAGTTCCGCGCGCGGCTCGATGGCAAACACTGCGGGCCGCGCCGGCACCGCCGCGAAGAATTCACGGTCGTGCGCGGCGTCAAATTCCGCAGTGGAGTCGAATTCTTGCATGTTGAAAGCGTCCATGTGGTCCAAGGGAAGAATACGATGCTGGAAGGGAAGCCGAAAGTTCGAAATTTCGTGCACCTTCAGGGTTATTTAATAGAGTTGAATTCCTAACCTTAAGTGTGCCTGCTTCCGATAAGCCGACTTCACAGATGGGATGAGAAGGCCGGTCTCCGACGGGATGCGGTACGCTCCCCAGGATCGACGCGCTCAAGGCGCAAAGAAAAGGAGACCGGCTTATGAAAAAGAATAGCACTGTGGGAACCAATC
>Ga0265331_10000219_pt1 | contig 68987 bp, 56 predicted proteins | sample 41923metaG_FD_202088 | JGI IMG/M metagenome (GOLD analysis project Ga0265331, IMG submission 202088) | Rhizosphere microbial communities from Carex aquatilis grown in University of Washington, Seatle, WA, United States - 4-19-23 metaG | ecosystem: Host-associated > Plants > Roots > Rhizosphere... | reverse complement strand
TCGGAGCAAGCAGTGGTTTGAGTTTCTCCCACTGCGCCGCGGTTAGGTCCATGCTCCTGATTTACTCTTGTTCGCATAACTCGCAAGCTCGGAAAGACTTAAATGTGTTTATGAGATAACTTCTAGTAATGTGTCGATGCGTTCCTGTGAGTCATCGAAGATTTTGGGACTCAGAGTGCCATTCCCAAGGCCACCACGCAGGTCTTGCGCCAATTCGATAGCACGACTCGTGTCGGTCCCGTGAGCAGACAGCATGATGAGATCGCATCCTGCCTGTAGCGCGGTCACCGCAACTCCTGGTCTGCCAAAGAGCGTGGACACAGCACCCATACCGATATCATCGGTAGTAACAACACCCTCAAAGCCCAACTCGTCTCGCAGCACGTCGTTCAGCAACGAGCGCGAAAGGGTGGCCGGGCGTTCCGAGTCTATCTCTGGATAGAGGATGTGGGCCGACATGATGATCTTCGCGCCCGCCTGAACCATTGCAGCAAACGGCAAGAGCTCACGTTGGCGAAGTTCGTCAAGGCTCCGTTGAACGACTGGGAGGGCATAGTGAGAATCCACGCTTGTATCGCCATGTCCGGGATAGTGTTTGGGGCAGCCGATAACTCCCTCACGCTGCATTGCGGGCAGGAAATTCCGAGCGCTCTCAATTACAATTTTGGGAGTTATTCCGAATGCGCGGCTGCCAATGACCGGATTGGCCGGGTTGGTGTGAATATCCACAACCGGGCAGTAATTGAGATTGGCCCCGAGTGACCGAAGTTCAACTCCCATGGCAGAGCCAACCTCGCCGCTTCTTGGAGCTCACTTGGAAGCAGGGCCGAAGTTGGTGATTGGTGGCGGTGTTCGAAACACCGCCCCGCCTTCATGGTCAATCGTGACGAGTAGTGTTTCTCGTTCGACGCAGGCCCGGGCAGACTCAATAAGGTCACGTAGCGTAGCCAGCCACTCCTCATAAGAGACCCCATGCTTGAAATTATCTCCATAAAGAATAATTCCGGTTGGTCGCAGGGCGGAGAGCAGTCGCTTGTCATGCTCTGTGAGACGTGTGGCTTTCTGTAATCCAATCAGGAAATGTCGATCAACCGTTGCGAGGTCGGGAGGAGAAATGCTCATGTCTGTGAACTTCTCCTGAGTTGTCGAAAGAATAGGTTCTCACATTTTCTGCAGACGTGTAACCACTGAAGTTCAAAGAGATCCTGGGAAACGGGGCGGAAGCCGGCCAAATGAACGAATCACCTGGAACCGGCTGCCGCAATCCATCGTCAAAACCAAATGCTGATAAAACTTCGTTGATAATCGCCAAGATTCAGCGCGCTTATTTCTTTCTTATCAGAGAGATGATAAGGTGCGGGGGCTGCCTTCTATAACAATTGAATCGGCCAGGTAATATTCGTTGGGGAGTAAGCTAAAGGGAGACAATCGTGTTGACTAGGAACCGAATTGTCGGGCGGGCCCAATTGCTGTTTGTGTTCGCGCTGATCTCTGGGTTCATGGCTGGCGCGACGCCTGCTTCCGCGCAATATCCCTCCAAACCTCAGATTGCAAAGGACGGAACGGCTGTCTTACTCGAAGATTATGCCGACCTGCCATTATCCAGCCCGACGCACGGGGGGCTGAGTCGGGATAAGGTTGATTACACAAAACAATTGGGGCGCGTGACCGTCATGCGTTCGGAGCCGGCGAACGCTCCGTTGGCTGCATCACGTTTTTTCGTTATCGATCAAAGCCATACGCTATACATTCTTGACAAGGCCAGCAAGAAGTTCACGCCCTATATTGTTTTTGCCGATGTTTTTCCAAAATTTGAGTCTGACGTAGGCAACACTCCCGGCATTGTTTCCATTGCATTCGACCCCGGCTATGCAAAGAACGGCAAGTTCTACACGGTGCATACGGAAATGCCAAGTTTGGATGGCCCTACAGCTCCGACAAACGCCCATATGCCGTCCCTGGACTTAAATGGGTACGCGACCACTCCTCCGGTTGTGCCCCCAGCGGGACCGACGCACATCGAGTCGGTCCTGATCGAATGGACCGATAAGAACATTCGCAATGCCACGTTCGAAGGAACTGCGCGCGAACTTTTAAGGGTTGCGTACGATCGCAATCATCCCATGTCCGCGTTGATTTTCAATCCGCTCGCCAAGCCTGGTCATACCGACTATGGCAATCTCTATATCGCGGTTGGCGACGGCGCGCAGGGTGAAACTCCGGGCCCTTCGCATATGCTTCCACAACAGCTCAATAATTTCATGGGCAAACTCTTGCGAATCACTCCCGATATCAATTTGCATCCGAAAGACATGCTTAGCGTCAACGGTCGGTATCGCATTTCATCGACTGGACCGGATCCCAATCCGTTTGTATCGGTAACCGGAGCGTTGGGTGAAATTTATGCGTATGGATTGCGGAACCCGCACCGGATGGATTGGGACCCGGTTTCAAAAGCGCTGCTGGTAAACGACATCGGAGTTCACTACTGGGAAGAAATCGATATCATCGCCAAAGGCGCCAACTACGGCTATCCGGAACGGGAAGGCAACGAGCAGTTTTTTGTGGACAGTCAAGGCAAGACCGGCAGCCTGATGAACCCGCCGGTTCCTTTCCCGGACAAGGACCTAATGCACGTGGATGGGATCGATGAGCCGGTTGTCCCCGTGTACTCCGCCGTTGTTTACAGTCATCAGGATGGCGATTCTATCGGCAGCGGGTTTGTTTATCGCGGCAAACGATTGCCGCAGCTTCGCGGAAAATATATTTTCAACGATATGACGACGGGCAGGATTTTTTACTCCGATTTGGCGGAGATGATTGCCACACACGGCCAGCGCAATCACCAGGCGGAAATTCATGAACTTCAGATTGTTTATAAGAGCCCTTATGACACATCGAATTCCAACCCTGTGAAGCGCCAGATGTTCAGCATCGTTGCAGATACTTTTTCACACAAGGGGGGAATACCTGCGAAGGATCGTGTACTTCCGGGAGCCGGTATCGCAACCACCGGCTGGCGCGACCCGGAACACAAACAGCCCAAAGCCGATCCGGAAGGCGTGGTTTACGGCGGCGGGCACGCGGATTTACGAATGGCTATGGACAATGATGGCGAAATCTATATTCTGAGCAAATCCGACGGCATGATTCGAAAAGTCACTTCGATCGTCACTCCGCCGCCTGCCTCAAAATAACGTTTCGCGCTGAAAACAAAAAGGAGTCATCAGATATGGTAAGCAGGAAAAGTAGGATCGAGTCCGCCAAATATCTGCTTGCGTTACTTCTTGCGGTCAGTGTCCCGATCAGCGCGTTGATGGTAAGTGCGCAATATCCTACCGAGCCTCAAATACGGAAAGACGGAACGACGGTCCTGATTGAAGATTATGCGGATTTGCCGATTTCCAACCCAACGCACGCGGGGAGCAGCGCGGAGATAGACTTCAAGCTGCAATTGGGGCGCGTAAATTCGTTGCGGTCGGAACCGGCGAATGCTCCGATGGCGGCATCGCGCTATTTCGTCATCGATGAGAGCGCAATCTTATACATTCTCGATAAATCGACCAGGAAGTTCAGCCCGTACCTGAATTTTAAGGAAATCTTTCCAAAATTCGATTCCGACACTGGGACCACCGCCGGACTGATCTCCCTGGCTTTCGATCCGGACTACGCAAAAAACGGCAAATTTTATACCGTGCATATCGAAATGCCGTCTTTGCCCGGCGCAACGGCTCCCACCAATGCCGGCTTTCCGTCGCTGGATTTGACGGGATACACCGTGATGCCTACTGTGAAGCCTCCCGCGGGTGAGACTCACTACGAATCGATTGTGAACGAATGGACGGATACGAATATTCGCAATGCCACGTTCGAAGGCAGTTCGCGCGAACTATTGCGTGTGGCATTCGATCGCAGCCATCCGATGGACGACCTGCTATTTGACCCACTCGCCAAGCCTGGCAGTGCTGACTACGGAAATCTTTACATCTCCCACGGCGATGGCGCTTCCGGGGAGACGCCGGGCCCACAGCACTTCTTCCCCCAGCAACTGAATAATTTCATGGGGAAGATTCTGCGAATTACTCCGGACATTCATTTGCGTCCGCAGGATCGACTTAGTTCGAACGGGCAATACCGCATTCCTTCGACAGGACCCGATCCCAATCCTTTTGTTTCCATTCCCGGTGCGCTCGGGGAAATTTTCGCGTACGGTTTGCGGCATCCGCATCGTATGACCTGGGACCCGGTATCGAATGTCCTTCTCGCAACCGATATTGGCGATCACTATTGGGAAGCGGTCGTGATTGTCACCAAAGGCGCAAATTACGGTTACGCGGAGCGGGAAGGAAATGAGCAGTTTTTCGTCGACAATGCCGGGAAAACCACAAGCCTGATGGACACGCCTCCACCGTTTCCTGAAAAGGACCTCTTGCATGTCGATGGCATCGATGAGCCGGTTGCGCTTGTATATCCGGCAGCTCTCTACAGTCATAAGGAAGGGGATTCGATCGGCAGCGGTTTCGTTTATCGCGGCAAATCGATGCCGCAGCTTCGCGGGAAATTTATTTTCAATGACATCACCACGGGCCGCATCTTTTACGCCGATCTAAACGAATTGATTGCTACTCGCGGGCAGCGCAACCATCAGGCGCAAATCCACGAAATCCAGATCATGTATAAGAATCCGTATGACACATCGATCCAAGCCCCGGTGAAGACCCGCATGTATGACGTCGTGGCTGCGGGCTACAAGCGCAAAGGCGGCGCGCCTTTCCCGCACCACGTGTTGCCTGGAGGCGGAGCCGCAACGACAGGATATCGAGATTTGGCGCGCACACTGCTCAAGACCGATTATGAAGGCGTTGTGTGGGGCGGAGGCCGCGCGGACGTCCGCGTGGTTGCCGATGGCGACGGGGAACTTTATGTGTTGAGCAAGTCCGACGGGATGATTCGAAAATTTGCGGCGGTGGTAACGCCGCCCCCGGCTTCCAAATAAGCCGGGGACGGCCGTTCGAAAGACTGATTAAGCCCAGCTGTAACCGTGCTTCGCGAGCGGGAGCGACCGTACCCGGTCCCCGGTAGCCGCATAGATCGCGTTGCATACGGCTGGAATCGAGGCTGGCAGAGGCGGCTCGCCCAGACCGCTGGGCGGGTTATCCGACCTGATAAAGTGCACTTCGATTTCGGCCGGGGCATTCTTGATTCGGGTTGGCTGATATTGATGGAAGTTATTCTGCATGGCGCGGCCGCGGTCGATTGTGATCTCCCAGTTCATCGCGTGGCTTAGCCCTTCGATGACGCCGCCTTGAGTCAGATTTTCGGCGTTGCTGGTATTCATGATTTGGCGGCCGATGTCGCCGACCACCCACATCTTGTTCACTTTCACTCTTTTTTTGGCGTCCACTGTCACTTCGGCCACCTGTGCGAAGTAACCGCGCAGCGCGATCTGGCAGGCAAAGCCCATACCGGTGCCTTTGGGCAGCGTGCGTTTGCCCCAATTGGATTTCTCCGCCACGAGTTGCAGAACGTCGCGCATGCGCGAGGGAACGATGTCCGGCTCAGCGCCGGCATTAGGCGGGCGCGCGGTGGGGTTCTTGAATGGCGGGAGTTTGAGGATGTCCAGCCGGAACTGAATGGGATCCTTGCCCGCCGCAAACGCGAGCTCATCGATAAACGAGTTGAACACCCAGGAATACGCGTTGCTGCCCGGCGCTCGCAGCGAGAACATCGGGATGCCGGACGGGATCAGCGAGGCCTGGAAATCGAAATTAGGCAAAAATGTGCCGGGAAATTCGTTGGAAGCGACCTGCGCCGGAGGCGTTTGCCAATCCCCGTCCTGGCCGAAGCTGATGAAATGGTTTTTCCAGGCGGTCAGGTTGCCTGCCACGTCGAGCGAGCCTTTCAGGTAGTGGTAACCGGCGGGGCGGTATAGATCGTGATGGAAATCATCCTCGCGCGTCCACAACAGTTTTACGGGCGCGCCCGTTACTTTCGAAATCCAGCCGGATTCGAGCATGTAATCGTTGGTCAGGCGCCGTCCGAAACCGCCGCCGGACCGCAGCATGTGAATCGTGATATTTTCCTGCGGGATGCCCAGGACTTTGGAAACTTCCGCGCGCCCCTGTCCAGGGGTTTGTGTAGGCGACCAGAATTCCAGCTTGCCGTCGTGGTAGTGGGCGACGCAGTTCTCCGGTTCCATCTGTGCGTGGGATAGGAACGGATAGGTATACGCCGCTTCCACGACTTTCGCCGCTACTTTTAGTGCAGCATCGGCATTGCCATCGACGCGCAGCGGGAATTGCGGTTTCTGCTTGGAAAGTTCGTCCGCGGCCAGTTGAAAGCCCGCGCTGCTTTGCATTGCGGTGGCGCCTTCATCCCAAGTCACCTTTAATTGCTTTCGGGCGACATTCGCCTGCCACCAACTGTCGGCAACGATGGCCACGCCACCGTGCAGGCCAGTGAGGTCCTTGGTGCCTTCGATTAGAAAGGCGTGGCGCACTCCGGGCATGGCCTTGATCTCATCCAGGTTGGCGCTAATCGGTTTGCCGGCAAACACCGGACATTTTTCGTACACGGCCCAGAGCATATTGGGGACGGTGAAGTCGATGCTGTAAATCGGTTTCCCACGGACGATTGAAGGAACATCCACTCCGTGGACCGGCTGGCCGAGGATCTTGAAATCCTTGGGGTCTTTCAGTTTTACCTTGCTGAGTTCCGGCGGCGTCATCGTCGAGACTTTGGAGGTAAGTTCGCCGTAACCGAGTGAGCGTTTCGAACTCGAGTGCATTACGCGTCCGCCTGCCGTGGTGCATTCGGCTTCGGGCACATTCCAAGTCTGGGCCGCCGCCGCGACAAACACCGCGCGGCACGCCGCTCCTACCTGCCGCAAAGACTCATAATTGCTGGGGGTTCCGCCGCTGCCGCCGGTGCGTTGCCGCCCGTACCTGGCTTCATCGAATTCCGCCTGCTCGACTGTTACATCCTTCCAGTTCACGTCCAGTTCTTCGGCGATCATCATCGGCAGGGAAGTCTTTATGCCCGAACCGACCTCGGGATTCTTGCTCATGATCGTCACGCTGCCGTCGGGCATGACCTTAATGAAGGCCATCGCCACATAGGCTTGTACTCCACCGCCGCCATGCTCCTGCGCGAGCGCCTCTCCAAATGGCTTTAGGTAGGCGGATACCAGCAGGCCTCCCCCAGCGATGGCGGAGATACGCAGAAATGACCGGCGGTCCAGTCCGGGCGTCTTCGTTTCGGGGAATGTTGTCTTCACAGAGCCTCCATACTTTTTACCGGATGTTGTAGTTGTAATAGTATTGAAAAAAGGTACCGATGACAAGCGAATGAGTCGGTTGGTGGTGTCCGAATTTAAAATTGTTGTCTGGGTGAAACCTGGGAACGCCAATCTCCCGATTGGCGACCGTAGGGGACCGACAAACGCCAATCGGGAGATTGGCGTTCCCAGGTTAGATGCCGATTCGCAATGTTTCAGAAACCATAGAGCCGAGCAGGGTTTTCGACGAGAATGAGCCTGAGCTGGTCGGCGCCGGAGCTCCACCGGGCGAGCGAGTTCAGGCTGATCGCGTCGTCTATATTTTCCAGCGGCGCGATGCCGGGGGTGGGGCCGCCTCGCACTGTCTTCGCATGCGGCCAATCGCTGCCCCAGGTGATTCTTTGCGGGTTTGCGGCGATCAGGGTTTTTCCAACTGGGTCAGTATCCGCGTAACCCGGTTCCTGCGTCGAAATGTGGTGCGGCGTGGATAGCTCGACGTACACTTTACCGCTGCGCAGCAGTTCCAGAAGCGTCTGGAAGGGCGGCGTATGGATGTCGGCGGGGCTTTGAACTCCTCCAAATAATGTAAGCTTCGCGGTGGCGTTGGACGCCATAACCATATCTTTGAACGCCGCCATATTCTGCAACCCAACGTACACTTCGATGTTCCACGGGCGGTCGCCGATTTGGGCCGCGGCGTCTTTGTAATCGGTCATTTTGTGGATCACCATGCCGCGCATGCCGCCGCGATGAAGTTCGTCGATGCGGGCGCTGGATGTGTTGGGAACGTAGGCGGAAACGCCGCGCGCGCTCTTGCCGATGATCTTGATTGCGTTCAACGTGCAGGTGTGGTCCTCGCCATATACGGTGGGTTGCGAGATGACCACGCGGTCGACATGCAGGGCGCGATGCAGCGCGTTCACGTCCGAAATGGTGGCGGCCTCCGGCGTGTAGGGGCGCGATGCGGCGTACGGATAATGGTCAGGGTCGAAGATGTGCGTGTGGCAATCGCAAGCGCCTTTGGGCACGCTGAAATTTACAGGCGTTCGCGGCATCGGGGCGGTCGCAAAAACGGATTCGCTTGGACCTGCGAGTGCGGCCGCTCCTGCCAAACCCGCAGCGCCTAGAAGAACATCACGTCTCGATAACATAGTTTCACCCTCCTGAAGTTGCGGCATCCTAACACCTTGCGAAGCACGCTTGCAAATCGGGAATGGAGAGCAATGTTATTGCCCAAATGGATTCTTCCTGTGGTATCTTGCCCGCATCGAACGAAAACCTGGAGAAACAATGCGCCATTGGAATATTTGTGCCGCTCTGTTGACGTGCCTGCTTGCGTCTTGCCTTTATGCGCAGGAAGCCCCGGTAGTTCCAGTGGCCGTAACCGTGCCCGGCATCCCCGGTGTGGTGGCTGCGGGTGCAAAATTTAAGCTGCTTAAAGAAGGCCTGAAGAGTTCGGAAGGAACCATCAGCGGGCCGGACGGCACTCTGTATTTCACCGAGCCTTCGGAAAACCGGATTTACACTGTGGACGCCAAGGATCGCGTCAAGTTGTTGTTCGACGCGCATAAATCCGATAACCCGGACGGTGAGCGCTGGCGCGTCACCGCCCTCGCCATGGACAGCAAGGGCCGCATCTTTGCCACACGCAGGGCCAATACGAGTATCGGCATCGCGCTGGTCTATCCTCCCGCGCAGGCGAAATTCTTGACGGATAATTATCAGGGAAAACCGTTCATGGGTCCCAACGACCTGGCAATGGCTAAGGACGGCGGAATTTACTTTACCGAACCCGGCGCTCCGCAAAGGCGCGATCATTCCGTTTATTACGTCAAGCCTTCCGGGGAAACGATTCTGTCCACCGGAGAGCTGGTTCGTCCCAATGGCATTGTCCTCAGCCGCGATGAGAAACTTTTGTACGTCGCCGATTCCGCCGCCGAAAATTTTTACGTGTTTGACGTGCAGCCGGACGGTACGGTCACCAACCGCAGGGATTTCGCGCATCTGGCGGGAATTGTGAGAACCGAAAAGGGCATGAACAACGGCGTCGATGGTCTCGCGATCGATAACGAGGACCGCGTGTACAGCATCAGCAATGCCGGCGTCGAAGTTTTCAGTCCCAAAGGCCAAGCTCTTGGGATTGTTCCGACACCCGTCAAGCTGCAAAACCTTGCGTTTGCGGGCAAGGACAGAAAGACGCTGTACGTTGTGGGCCACGGAAATGTGTATAAGCTGCCGATGATTGCACAAGGTTACAAAGGGCGCTCCAAGTAACCGCATTGCCTTGGGATGCGTCCGAAATGCAGCTTGACACTTAACAATCGGTCACATAAATTTTGCGAAAAGAAAGCGCCGACGCTACTCGCTGGACATAAGGGTTTGTCGAAAGGAATCATCGATGAGAAATATGAGAAAAGCTATTTGGCTACTTGTTCTTTGCGCGGTTGCTTTTCCCCTTGGCGCTCAGGAGAAGCCTGCCGCGAAGCCCGTGGACTATAACGATTTGCTGCCCTGGGCTAAGAAGGGCATCCACGTTCCTCCGACAGTCGAGGGAGAAGCGAAAGCTCCGTTTCAAATTTTCGACAATCTTTATTACGTGGGACCGCAAACGGCGAGCACCTATATCCTGAAAACCGATCAGGGCCTGATTCTGATCGATCCGACGTACGACTATACGGCGCCCATGGTACTCGACAATATGCGAGCGGTTGGCCTTAATCCAAAGGATGTTAAATATATCCTGATTACGCACGGCCATTGGGACCACACCGCGGGAATCGCCGCGATTCAGCAGGCTACAGGCGCGAAAGTTGGCATGGCGGCAGGGGACTGGGGCGTGTATGAAACGCCGAATCCAAATCATAAATTTCCGGTCGTTCCGCGCGACCTGGTCTTCAAGGATGGCGATGTATTCGAACTTGGCAATACGACCGTGAAGCTTTTTGTGACTCCGGGCCATACTCCCGGATGCCTGACGATGGTCTACACGGTGTACGACCACGGCAAACCGTATCAGGCAATGACGCTCGGCGGGACGGGATTTAATTTTCCGGAGTCCTATACCAAAACTTACATTGCCAGCATGAAGCGGATGCGCGAGATTCCCGATATTCGCGTGCTGCTGCCGGATCACCCGCAAATTAACGACGTGCTGGAACTGGAAACTAAGCTTCAGCTGCGCCAGCCGGGCGAGCCCCATCCCTATGTGCAGAGCAGGGAAGAAGTTCTGGCGTGGTTCGATTCGGTGCTCAAGGCCGCGCAGGAAATGGATCGTTTGCAGATGCTGGCGGTAAAGTAACCGCTATTGCTGTAGCATTTGAAGTCGAATTGGGCAGGGATGTGAGATGAGACTAATACTATGAAAAACAACTTTCTGAAATTTAAGCATCTGGCAATCGTTGCGGCGCTATTCGCGATGCCGCTGGCGGCGAAGTCGGTTCGCATTTACGTTACCAATCACGCGGGCATCTCCATTTCGGTGATCGATCCGGCGAAAAACAAAGTCGTGGAGCAGATCCGAAACGTCGAGGTACCGGAGGCGGTGGACATTTCTCCTGACGGGAGCAAAATTTACATCTCCGAAGGCGTCGAAGATGTCCTGACCGTCGTGGACCGCAAGACGTCAAAAGTCATAAAGAAAATTCCCATCACCGGCCACGCCAATGACCTGGCCGCGACGCCGGACGGCAAGTGGGTCCTGGTTTGCATCGGTCAGGTCCCCGGAGGGATGGACGTCATCGACACGTCAACTTTGGAGATTCATAAGACAATCCCGTCGGAAACGCGGCTGCACGATGTCGCGGTGTCGGCGGACAGCAAGTATGCGGTGGCGACTTCGCCCAATGGAAAGTTTGTACGGGTTTTCGACCTGACCACCGATCAGGCCGCGTGGGAAGTGAAGTTCGATCAGGGAACGCTGGTGCCGACGATTGAAAATGGCCCGGACGGATCGCCCAAGCGAATCTTTGTGCAGTTGACAGAGACCGATGGATTCGCGGTGATCGATTTCGAAAAGCGGAAGGAAGCCACCAGAATCAAGTTTCCTGACGACGAGCCGAAAATAAAGACCAACGGCCCGCCCAGTCACGGCATCGGCGTCACACCCGACGGCAAGACTCTCTGGGTCATCAGCGGCGCTTACGACGCCGTTTTCGCCTATTCGCTGCCGGACCTGAAGCCGATGGGGCGCGTCCACCTGCCAAAAATCGAGATACCCGGCCATGATGCAATTAGCGGCGTGCCCGACTGGCTCGCGTTCACACCGGACAGCAGGACCGTGTACGTTGCGAACGAAGGGGACAGGACCGTCTCGGCTATTGACGCAAAGACGATGAAGGCCGTGGCGCGGATTCCTGTGGGAGAAGCGCCGGGACGAATGAATACCGGCGTATTGCCCTGAGTTGCGAGGGATCATAGAAATGAAGATTACAAATGAATTTCGAGAATCGAGGGGGATGAGGATGTCTGGACTCTGGCGCAAGGGAATTGGGGCTATGTTTGTTGTGATGTCTGCGGCGTTGGCGGCAACACAGTCCGGCGCAAGGCCCCTGAAGCAGGCGGATGCCAAGCCAACTCCGTCGCTCGATTACGAATTCTTCAACGCGAAGGTCGAACCCATCTTCCTGAAGCGTCGCGGAGAGCACGCCCGCTGCTACGCCTGCCACGCCTCGAACACGGGCCCTCAATACCTGGTGAAACTGTCGCCGGGCGCCACCACCTGGAACGAAGAGCAGTCGCACAGAATCTTCCTGAACGTATCAAGACTGATAGACCGTTCCGACCCCATGAACAGCCGCCTTTTGACTCATCCTCTATCACCACTGGCCGGTGGCGACGCCCACTCGGGAGGAAGGCAATTCGAATCCAAAGATGACCCGGACTGGCAGGCCATGGCTGCATGGGCTAGTGGGAAGAAATTGTAGGCCTGCCCGCCATCGAATTGCTTTAAGTTCCGCCGAATCCAACTGACATGGCAATTTTGGGTTAGGCACGCGCGAGCGCAAGTCTTCGAAATAATTTGCGCGGTGGATGGTCTTAAGACAAATCCGACAGCACAACCGGAGCTTGATCGAGAAATTCAGCAACAATACGCGTGTCACCGCCTATCGCCTTCCAGCATCTAGAATAGGGAACCTGGATACCGGGAGCTCCCGCGACATGTCTTTAGACTATCTGCTCAAGACCGAACCCTCCGAATACTCGTTCGCCGATTTGCAACGCGACGCCGTCACCATCTGGGATGGCGTGACCAATCCGGCTGCGGTGAAGAACCTCCGGGAGATGATCCCCGGCGCACGGCTGATCATTTATGAAACGGGAGACCGCAAGTGCGTGGTCGGGACGGCGTCCGTCGTCTCCGTCGATGCGTCCGATCCCAAAAATCCTGTAGTCAAAATCAAAGCTGGGAAAACGCTGGCGAATCAAATTTCGCTGGCGGAGATCAAAGCCCACAAAATATTCGCCGATTCACCGCTGGTCCGTCAGGGCAGGCTTTCCGTGGTCCCGCTATCGAACGAGCAATACAAAGTTTTGACCGCAGTCTGAAATTCCACAGGAGTCCACTATGCCCAAAATGCGCGCAATTCAAATTTCCCGCCCCAATGGACCATTCGAAATCGTGGAACGCGAAATCCCCGAGCCACGAGCCGGATCGGTTCGAATCAAGGTCCAGGCCTGCGGTATTTGCCACAGCGATGTGCTCGTGAAGGATGGACTCATGCCGGATATTCAATATCCGCGCGTTCCTGGCCATGAAGTGGTGGGAATCATTGACGCCATCGGGGCAGGTGTTTCTGGTTGGACTCCCGGCCAGCGCGTGGGCGTAGGCTGGCACGGGGGAAATTGCGGGTATTGCGATGCCTGCCGTCATGGCAATACATTTGCCTGCCAGACGGTCACAAAGATCACGGGGATCACGCATGACGGCGGTTACGCTGACTACATGATTTCTGCCGCCGAAACGCTCGCGCGGGTTCCTGATGAGCTGTCTGCCGTCGAAGCCGCTCCGCTAATGTGCGCCGGAATCACGACATTCAATTGCCTTCGAAATAGTGGCGCGGGCGCCGGCGAAGTCGTTGCGATCCTGGGCTTGGGCGGACTCGGCCATTTGGGCGTCCAGTTTGCCGCGAAGATGGGCTTCAAGACAATCGCCATCGCCCGTGGCATCGACAAGGAGCCGCTGGCCCGGCAACTTGGCGCGATGCATTACATCGATACTCAGGCACAAGACCCGGCCGTGGAGCTTCGCAAATTTGGAGGCGCCAAAGTCATCCTCGCGATGGTTACCAATGCGGACGCCATGAAAGCGGTCGTTGGAGGATTGGGCGTGAACGGAACCCTGATGCTGATCGGGGCGGCCGGGCCGTTCGAAATATCTCCGCTTCAGCTGCTCGGCGCGCGACAGTCGGTGAAGGGATGGTATTCGGGGACCGCCATCGATTCACAGGATACCCTCGATTTCAGCGTTCTCGCGGGAGTGCGCTCGATGAACGAAGTCTTTCCGCTGGAGCAGGTTGAGCAGGCCTACGAGAGGATGCACAGCGGAAAGGCGCGCTTTCGCGTGGTCCTCACCACTGGGAATTGAACCTGGAACACAACGCCGACAGGAATGCTAAGAATTCAAACGATGCATAACCCGCCGTACCGCATTCCTGTAAAATAGCGCCGGAAATCAGCCCGGGGCTCTCTCGTCGATGAAAAAACTCCTCGCTCTCAATCGTGGCGAAATTGCCATTCGAATCCTTCGCGCTGCGAATGAACTGGGAATTCGCACGGTCGCGATCTTCTCGCATGAAGACCGGCTCGGCCTCCACCGGTTCAAGGCGGACGAAGCCTACCTGGTTGGAGAGGGGAAAGGTCCTGTTCAGGCATATCTGGACGTGGAAGGCATCGTCGCCCTTGCGAAAGAGCACGGCGTGGACGCCATTCATCCGGGCTACGGTTTTCTGTCTGAGAATCCGGCGCTTCCACGCGCTTGCGACGCCGCAGGGATTACGTTCATTGGGCCTAGCGCCGATCTGCTCGATCTGCTGGGAGATAAGACGGCAGCGCGGAAGCTGGCGGAGAAAGCCGGTCTGCCCGTTGTGCCGGGGACGCCCGAACCCATTACCGCAAAAGATGATGCCTTGAGCATCGCCGACAAAATCGGCTATCCGCTGATGGTGAAAGCGGCCTTCGGCGGTGGCGGGCGCGGCATGCGCGTCGCGCTGAATCGCGACGTTCTGCTGGCCTCTTTGCAGGAAGCGCGGGCCGAAGCGGGCGCGGCATTCGGCAATGACGCTGTTTTCCTTGAGAGATTTATTCGCCGCGCGCGGCACATCGAAGTGCAGATTCTGGCGGACCGGCATGGGAATGTGCTTCACCTGCATGAGCGCGACTGCTCGGTGCAACGCCGCAATCAAAAAGTGGTGGAGATGGCTCCCGCGGCGAATCTTGCTCCTAAGATTCGTGAGGGATTGGCGAATGCCGCCGTTGCACTCGCGCGCGAATCGAAATACTACAGCGCTGCGACAGTCGAGTTCCTGGTCGATGCCGAAACCGGCGAATATTTTTTCATCGAAGTGAATCCGCGTGTGCAGGTGGAGCATACGGTCACCGAAATGGTGACTGGGATCGACATCGTGCAGTCGCAGATACAAATCGCGCAGGGTTTCAAGCTTCATGGGCCGGAAATGAACCTGCCTCAGCAGAATGAAATTAAAATTAATGGCTACGCTCTGCAATGCCGGGTGACCACGGAAGACCCCGCTAATGGTTTCTTGCCCGACTACGGCAAGATTCAAACGTACCGTTCGCCGGCGGGATTCGGGATTCGCCTTGACGGTGCTTCCGCGTATGGTGGGGCCGTCATCACTCCCTATTACGATTCGCTGCTGGTGAAAGTAACCGCCTGGGGACGCGAGTTTCCGCAAGCCTGCCGCCGGATGGATCGCTGCCTGCGTGAATTCCGCATCCGCGGCGTGAAGACGAACATCCCGTTCCTGGTGAACGTAATCAATCATCCGCATTTTCAGGCCGGCGGTGTCACAACTTCCTTCCTTGCTGAGACGCCGGAGCTGTTCCAGTTCGCGCCCTTGAAGGATCGCGCGACCAAGCTGCTGAGCTATGTGGGCGAAGTGATTGTGAACGGAAATCCGGAAGTGGCCGGAAAGCCCCGTCCGCAGACGATTCGACCCGCGCCAATCCCAAAGCGCATTTTGGGCGACCCGCCGGCAGGTACGCGGCAAATGCTGGACAAGCTGGGCCCGGAAAAATTCGCGGAGTGGACGCGCTCGCAGAAGCAGCTTCTTATTACCGACACGACGTTCCGCGATGCGCATCAATCGCTGATGGCCACGCGCGTTCGCACCCACGACATGGTGGCGATCTCCAATTTCGTGGCGCACAAGCTGCACAATCTCTACAGCCTGGAGATGTGGGGCGGGGCAACGTTCGATGTGGCGATGCGTTTTCTGTTGGAAGACCCGTGGCTGCGGCTCTCGATTTTGCGCGAGGCGATTCCGAATATTTGTTTTCAGATGTTGTTCCGTGCGGCGAATGCCGTGGGCTATTCGGCTTACCCGGATAACGTCGTGGAAGGATTCATCCTCGAAGCGGCGGCGCAGGGCATCGACATCTTTCGGATTTTTGATTCGCTGAATTGGATGCCGAACATGAAGGCTCCGATTGAATCGGTGAGGAAGACGAATAAAGTCTGCGAAGCTGCGATTTGCTATACCGGAGACTTGCTCGATCCTGCGCGTGAAAAATATTCGCTGAACTATTACATCCGCCTCGCCAAAGAATTGGAGAAAATGGGCGCGCATGTCCTGAGCATCAAGGACATGGCCGGACTATGCAAACCCTATGCGGCGCAGCGGCTGGTTACAGCGCTGCGGCAGGAAGTTGGCCTGCCGATTCACTTCCACACGCATGACACCAGCGGGATTAATGCGTCTTCGATTCTGAAGGCGTCGGAAGCGGGAGTACACGCGGCGGATGCGGCAGTCGCGTCGATGAGCGGCACGACGAGCCAGCCGAACTTGAACTCCGTTGTAGCCGCGCTGCAGCATACCGAGCGCGACACGGGCCTCGACCTCGACGCGCTTAACGCCTACGCCGATTACTGGGAGACCGTGCGCACGTGGTATCGCCCGTTCGACAATGCGCCCCCGGCAGGTACGGCGGAAGTTTACATTCACGAAATGCCCGGCGGGCAATATACGAACCTGCGCGAGCAGGCTGAATCCATGGGGCTGGGTGCGCGCTGGCATGAGATCGCGCAAACTTATGCTGAAGTCAATTTCGCCTGCGGAGATATCGTCAAGGTGACGCCGTCCAGCAAAGTTGTGGGCGATCTGGCGATTTTCTTGGTCAGCCATCACATGACGGTGAAAGATCTGGAAGCCCTCGGCCCCGATCACAATCTGACGCTGCCGAATTCCGTGGTGGAGATGTTTTCGGGCGCGCTCGGTGAGCCTGATGGCGGCTGGCCGTCTAAATTCCAATCCGTGATCCTGCGTGGCGCGAAGCCGGTGATCGGACGGCCGGGCGAGCATCTGGTACCAGTGGATTTCGAGCAGACTAAGGCCGTCGTCGAAAAGAAGACGGAGCAGAAGATTTCTTCATCGGACTTGATGAGCTACTTGATGTATCCGGATGTCTTTACGAAATTCGCGAGGGCTCGATCCGCATACGGGAGCCTGGAAGTTTTGCCGACGCCGGAATTTTTCTACGGATTGGAGCAGGGCAAGGAGATTTCGGTAGAGCTGGAACCGGGCAAGACGCTGGTCGTGAAACTGCTCACGGTTAGCGATGCGCATCCCGACGGCACGCGCACGATATTTTTCGAATTAAACGGCCAGCCGCGCGAAGTGACGATTCGCGATAACGCCTTGAAGGCGGCGGTACAGGCGCGCCCCAAGGCTGAACCCGGCGAATTGGGTCAAGTCGGATCGCCAATCCCTGGTGCCATTTCGAGCATCGTCGTCGAAGTGGGCCAACAAGTGAAGAAAGGCGACCGGCTGCTCGTTCTCGAAGCGATGAAAATGCAATCGACTGTTTACGCACCAATGGACGGCAAGGTGACCAAAAAACTTGCGAACGTGGGCGATAAAGTCGAAGCGAAAGACCTGCTGCTGGTCATCGAGTAGATTCCTCAATCCCTGATACAATCCCCATGAATTCGTAAAAGCTCGTAGGAGTCCCCATGAAATACGACGCGATCATCATCGGCTCGGGACAGGCTGGAGTCCCGCTTGCACTTCGTTTTGCTGACCTCGGATGGAAGGTGGCGCTCATCGAAAAGAGCTATCTCGGCGGCACATGCATTAACACCGGCTGTTCGCCTACGAAAACGATGGTCCAACGCGCGCAGGTCGCCCACTATGCGAAAAATGCCGCCCGCTGGGGCGTGCGCGCAAGCGATGTGAGCGTGGATTTGCCGGCGATTGTTGCCCAGAAGAACAGAGTTATCGAAATGTTTCGCGGCGGAAAACAAAAGCAGGTGGAGCAGCGGCCGAATTTGCATTTTTATCATGGGGTAGCTCGATTCACGGATACTCACAAAATTGTTGTCGGCGAGGTGGAACTGGAATCCGAAAAAATATTCATCAATACCGGCGGGCGTCCGCGCAAACTGGCAATTCCGGGGTTGGAAACGATTCCATATCTGACCAATGAAAACATCATGGACCTGGAAGCAGTTCCAGGACACCTGATCGTACTCGGGGGCGGATATATCGGCCTGGAGTTCGGGCAAATGTTCCGCAGGTTCGGCAGCCGCGTCACGGTGATTCAGAGTTCAGAGCAATTGGTTTCTCGCGAAGACCCTGAGGTGGCGGCAGAACTCCAGAAGATACTGGAAGCCGATGGAATTGCGTTTTGCATGAATGCCCGGACGACGAAGGTGGAGCAAAATGGTGAATCCATCCTCGTTTCTTATGAAGGGAAGAACGGTCCTTCCACGATCACAGGAACGCATCTGCTTGATGCGACGGGGCGCCAACCGAATACGGACGACCTTGGTTTGGAACACACGGAAATCGAAACGGGCAAGTCCGGCTACATAAAAGTGAACGGCAGACTGGAGACCAATGTTCCCGGCATCTGGGCTCTGGGTGACGTGAAGGGCGGGCCGGCCTTCACGCATATTTCGTACAACGATTTTCAAATCGTCGACGCCAATTTAACGCAAGGGAAAAATTTAAGCATCGATCATCGGATTGTCCCTTATAGCCTATTTACCGACCCGCAGTTGGGAGGAGTCGGCCTGACCGAGAGGGAAGCTCGGGCAAAAGGTTACAAACTCAAAATTGGAAAGGTGATGATGACCCATGTGGCCCGCGCCATCGAACGCGACGAGACGGCCGGGCTGATGAAAATTATTATCGATGCTTCGACCGACAGAATACTGGGTGCCACGATTTTGTCGGTGGAGGGCGGGGAACTGATTCACATCCTCTATACGATGATGCTGGGCAATCTCCCCTATACCCTCTTGAAGGGCGCAGTCTATATTCACCCGACATTGGCCGAGGGATTTTTTGCGCTCATGGAAAATGTCAAGCCGGTTGACTGAATTGATTGGCAAACCTAAGACAGAAGCTCCTCTCGATATCCGCCGGTTGCGCCGCTCGGAATTGCCCGTGAACACGCTTCGTCTTGCGCGCTATTTGATCGGCAAGACGCTCGTGCATGATTCTCCGCGCGGTCGAATGAGCGGCCGAATAGTGGAGACCGAGGCGTATCCAGTTGGCGACGCGGCAGCTCACGCGTTTCGCGGTGAGACTCCCAGAAATCGGTCGCTCTTTCTCGAACGCGGGCGCTGCTACGTGTACTTCACGTACGGCTCTTGCTTCATGATGAATGTCTCCAGCGAAAAGGCCGGCGTGGGCGCGGGAGTACTGATTCGCGCAGTTGAGCCGCTGGAGGGAATCGCGATCATGGAGGCGAATCGCGTGACGCAACGTCTGGTGGACTTGACGCGCGGGCCTGGTCGTTTGGCAAAAGCGATGGACATCGATAAGCGCTACGATGGCATCGATTTATGTGACGAAGGTCCTCTATGGCTGGGTACAGCGGTGAAGCGACCTGGCTATGTCGGCGTCAGCGTTCGAATTGGAATTTCACGGGAGGCCCACCGGGATTACCGTTACTATGAACGCGGGAACCCATTCGTCAGCGGCTTAAAACGATTGAACGTGTAACCAAAGCCGCGAACTGTGGTACAAGTCATTCTGCGGGAGGAATAACCTCATGTGCGCAACAGGAGTCAAAGTGGATCGATCCGAGGCGTGGCCAGCGCTTCCTTTATCGGAATGGGCGGATACCTATGCGACGCTGCATATGTGGACGCAGATAGTCGGAAAGGTGCGCCTGGCGCTCAGTCCGCGCGTTAACCACTGGTGGGAAGTCGCGCTGTACGTAAGCGCGCGAGGGCTGACGACCTCTCCGATTCCCTACGGTGACAGATCGTTTGAAATCCAGTTCGACTTCATCGACCACAAGCTCGATATCTCAACTACGGATGGGGAAAACAGAAGCATGCCGCTGGTTGCCCAATCGGTTGCCGATTTTCATTCCAAATTTATGGGGCTCCTTGGCTCTCTTGGCATCGAAGCGAAAATCTGGAATATGCCTTCGGAAGTCCCCAACCCGATTCGGTTCGAGCAGGACCGCACGCATGCGTCCTACGATCCTGTTTACGCGCACAGGTTCTTGCGCATTCTTGTCAACGTGGATTCCGTGTTCAAGGAATTTCGATCGCGCTTCGTTGGAAAATCGAGCCCGGTCCATTTTTTCTGGGGCAGCTTCGATCTTGCCGTGACGCGATTTTCCGGAAAACGCGCGCCGGAGCGTCCCGGCGCGGACAGCATCACTCGCGAGGCCTACTCCCACGAAGTGATCAGCGTGGGATTCTGGCCCGGCGGCGGTGAAATGAAAGGCGCCGCCTTTTATGCCTACGCCGCGCCGGAGCCCGCCGGTTTTGGCGAACATCCCGTGCGCCCCGCAAAGGCTTTTTACAACAAACAGATGAGCGAAATCTTCCTGATGTACGATGATGTGCGCGCATCGGATTCGCCGCGAGATACGCTGCTCGAGTTCTGCCAGAGCACGTACGAGGCGGGCGCGGATCTGGGCCATTGGGATCGTGTAAACCTCGAAAAGCCTCGCTAGGGAAACCTATTACCTCTTGTTGTATTCTAAGTAGCAGGCCGGGCGGGGCTGCCATGGGCTAGCTCGGCGCATAATTTTTCTGAGGACTCGCATCAATTGACGATTCGATCCATCCGACGAGCTATCGCGCTTCTGCCGGCGTTGTGCGCCCTCTCCTTTTCAGCGCATGCCCAACAGGATCGCGGGGAGCTTCGCATCGAAGTTCACGATTCGCAGGGAGCGGCCATCGCGGCGAGCGGCGATCTGGTATCCACGGGAAACCAGTTCCAGTTGAATTTCCAGGCGGGAGAAGATGGCCACTACGTAGCCCAGAATCTAGCATTCGGCGTGTATCGTCTCAGCGTAGCGCACAGCGGCTTCGCGACGTCCACGCAATTGGTGGAAATCCGCTCGATCGTGCCGCAGCAGCTTTCTGTCACGTTGGGCTTGATGCCCGTCGAGACTCAGCTTCAAGTTAATGAAGAGAGCACTCTCGTGGACCCGGAACGGACTGGAACGGTTTATACCATCGGCGCGCAAACCATCAGCGAACAGCTATCAGCGCAACCCGGCCGGGGCATCCTGACCGCCGTGGACGCCCAGCCCGGCTGGTTGTTTGAAGCCAACGGAGTCTTGCATCCGCGCGGCTCGGAATACGATGTTCAATTTGTGGTGGACGGATTGCCGCTCACGGAAAATCGCTCGCCGGCGTTTGCGCCGCCGTTCGAATCGGGCGATGTCGAGTCCTTACGCACAATGACCGCAGGTTTTCCCGCTGAATATGGCCGGAAATTGGGCGGCGTGGTGGAGGTTACGACCCCAAAAAATAATCCTCCGGGCCCGCATGGCGAATTTGACGCCGAGGGCGGCAGTTTTTCCACCGGTTCCGTTCATGGCGCCTTGTTCTATTCGTATGGTGCAAACAGATTCTCAGTCAGCGGCGATGGATTTCATTCCGACCGGTATCTGGATCCTCCGGTTTTGGGCAACTACACCAATCGCGGGAATGCAGGCGGATATTCAGCATCCTACGAGCGCGATTTCTCCAGCGGCGACAGACTCTTTCTGTCAGTAACGCAACACGCCGTTCGCTATCTGGTGCCGAACGAACTCGTTCAACAAGAGGAGGGCCAGCGCGAGGATGCCTCGCAGCAGGAGACCAGTGGGCAGCTTCACTACACGCATACATTTACACCGGACTTGTTGCTGAGTGTTGCAGGCAGCGTTCGCGATACAACCACGTTGCTTTCTTCCAACGCGCTATCCACTCCGATTGTCATTTCGCAGGATCGCGACTACCGCGAAGGATACGTGCGCGCGGACCTCGCCGGCCACTACGGTATGCACGATTGGAAAATCGGGATCGACGGAATTTTCAATCCCGTGCATGAGGCGCTGCAGTACCAGATCACCGATCCCACGCAGTTCGACCCGGGCACGCAGCAGCAATTCCAGTTCAGCGACCGGCGATGGGACATCGAGCCGTCCGCATATATTCAGGATCAGATTCGTCTGGGAAAATGGAACATCAGCGCCGGACTGCGGTTCGACCACTATGGATTTGTGGTGAACGAATCGGCTTGGAGCCCGCGTGTCGGGGTTTCGCGTTACATTCCGTCGCTGAATCTTCTGATCCATGCTTCCTACGATCGCGTTTTTCAGACTCCTGCCATGGAAAATCTGCTGCTTGCGAGCTCGCCGCAGCTTGACGCCGTGAGCGATCTGGTCCTCCGGCTTCCGGTTCAGCCGGGACGCGCCAATTACTACGAAGTGGGATTCACGAAATCGTTCGCAGGTAAACTGCGAATCGACGGCAACGTATTTCGCCGTGATTTCCAAAATTATTCCGACGACGATACGCTGCTGGACACTGGAATCAGTTTTCCGATCGCATTTTCCACGGCGCATATTTACGGCGAGGAAGTTCAGATCGCCGTGCCGCATTGGGGACGCTTCTCCGGATTTATCAGCTACTCGAATCAGAAAGGCGTCGGTCAGGGGCCCATCACCGGAGGCCTGTTCCTTGGCGATTCTGTTTCGGACGTTTCAGATACCAGCAAATTTCCCATTTCGCAGGATCAGCGAAACACGGTTCGCGCGCGTCTGCGTTACCAAGCCACGCAGCGGCTGTGGTTTGCAGCCACCTCTGAATTCGGGAGCGGATTGCCGGTCGATCTAGGCGGCCCGGCGGACATTCCATTCCTGATTTCGCAGTACGGTTCCGCCGTGGTGGACAAGGTTAATTTCGCCGCCGGGCGCGTTCGTCCCAATTTCTCTTTAGACGTCGCGGCGGGTGCCACGCTTCTTCACAAGGAAACCAGGGACATTTCGGTGCAACTCGAATCGAATAATCTCACCAACCGGCTCAATGTCCTGAATTTCGCGAGTCTCTTTTCCGGGACAGCCATCGCCCCGCAGCGCAGCGTCAGCGCTCGCCTGAAACTGTCATTTTGAGAGTGGACCCTTGCTGATTTGACAGGGTTCCCGGTGCGGCATAGGATTTTAGTATCGTATGCACAAACGCGCCGTACTTCTGACTTTTGTATTTCTTTCTGCGGCTGTTTCTGTTTCCGCGGACTCCGCCGACCCCAAACGCTATATCGAAGATATCAAGGCGCTCACTACTCCTGCGATGGAGGGGCGTGGCGACGGATCTCCCGGCCTCACCCGGGCTGCCACTCTGATCGAGCAGCGGTTCCGCGCTCTGGGTTTGCAGCCGGCAGGGAAGAACTCCTACCTTCAACCGTTTACGGTAATCACCGGAGCAAAGCTCAAGGAAAATAATCGCCTGGAAGTGTTGAACGGAGCCGCGAAGAAGGAATTGAAACTGAAGCAGGATTTTATCCCGTTCAGTTTCTCATCTTCCGGCGAAGTCAGCGGTCCGGTAGTGTTCGCCGGCTACGGGGCGTCCGCGGCGGAATTCGGCTATGACGATTACGCGAATTTCGATATGAAAGGCAAAATCGTTGTCGTCCTGCGCTATGAGCCTACAGGATTCACGGAAAAAGGCGGGAACCACGGGATGACCGAGCATTCCCAGTTGATCACGAAAGCGATCAATGCGAGAAATCATGGCGCTAAAGCGGTAATCATTGTGAATGGGAAAATGGACGGCAAGGAAGAAGACATTCTGACCAGATTCGGAAGCGTTGACGGGCCAGAAAATGCTGGAATACTTTTCGTGCAGGTAAAAAACGACGTAGCGCAGGCGTGGTTCGCGGCGGCAGGGAAGTCGCTGGCAGACGTTCAAAATCAGATCAACACTTCTGCAAATCCGCGATCCTTTGCGTTTCCCGCAAATCTTCAAATTTCGCTGAACGTCAATATTGAAACCACGCGGGACACGGTGAGCAACGTGCTCGCCTATTTGCCGGGCAAAACCGACGAGTACATCATCATCGGCGCGCACTACGATCATCTGGGGCGGGGCTATTACGGTTCGCTCGCTCCGTCGCAGATCGGCCAATTCCATCCCGGCGCGGATGACAATGGTTCGGGCACCGCTGGAGTTCTCGAGTTGGCGCGCTTGCTCGCTCCCATGAAAGGGAAGTTGCAGCGCGGCATTCTGTTCGCTTCCTTTGCGGGAGAAGAGCTTGGCCTGCTTGGCTCCGCCGATTGGGTGAAGGAGCCGACGCTGCCGCTCGACAAAGCCGTGGCCATGATTAACATGGACATGATCGGCAGGATTAAAGACGACAAGGTTTACATCGGAGGCGTGGGTACGGGATCGAACTTCAAGAGTCTGCTGGAACAGGAGCAGGCGAAATTCCCGTTCAAAATCGAATATTCCGCCGGAGGCTACTCCGCCAGCGATCACACATCATTTGTCGCGAAGAAGATTCCCGTGCTTTTCTTTTTCTCCGGGCTGCACGCCGATTATCACAAACCGTCCGACACGTGGGGGAAGATTAACGCCACCGACGCCGCGCGCCTTCTCGACTTCGTCGATGACATCGCCGTGCAACTGGACGCCGAGCAGCAGCGGACTGCGTTCGTAACAGTCGTCGACGACCATGCCGGAGACCACACCACCAGCGGAGGAGGTGGAGGCTACGGCCCTTACTTCGGTTCGATTCCGGATTTTGGACAGGAAGAGGAAAGCGGCGTGAAGTTTTCTGACGTTCGACCGGGATCGCCTGCGGCAAAGGCCGGATTCAAGGCCGGCGACGTCCTGGTGCAATTCGGCGCAGCGCCCATTAAAAATTTGTACGATTTCACCGACGCCCTGCGCCGCAGCAAGATCGGCGATGAAGTTGAAGTAAAGGTGCTGCGCGATGGCAAGCCCATCACCGCAACCGTGAAGCTCGAACAAAGAAAGTAGATCGAAACCATCCATGCCCAAATCGGAATTTGCCCGGACTTTATTTCTTGTTGCGCTGCTAACAGGCTCCGCACTTGTCGCGGGCCATGCCCAAACGCCAAGGGATACGCAACCAACTACCTCGCTCAGCCTTCCCTCCGAAAAGCACCTGCGCAACGTCCGCCAGCTTACGTTTGGCGGCACCAACGCCGAGGCATATTTTTCCTCCGACGACAAATCCCTGATCTTCATGCATCAGGGCGAAGGCGTTCCATGCGATCAGATGTATACGATGCCTATCGACACGCCGGACGGAAAGCCCGCGAAGCCAAAGCTGGTCAGCACAGGGAAGGGACGCACCACTTGCGGTTACTTTTTCCCGGCCGGCGAACGCATCCTGTTTTCCTCGACGCACGGGGCGAGTCCCGAATGCCCCCCGAAGCCGGACTATTCCCACGGCTACGTCTGGCCGATTTACAGTTCGTACGAAATTTACACGGCGAAGCTCGACGGCAGCGATTTGCGCCGCCTGACCAATACTGGAAGCTACAACGCGGAAGCCACCATTAGCCGCGATGGCAAGAAGATCGTCTTCACGTCCATGCGCAATGGGGATCTGGACGTGTACTCAATGAATGCTGACGGAAGCAACGTGCGCCAGTTGACGCACGAGCTTGGGTACGACGGCGGTGCTTGGTTTTCCGATGATGGCAAACAGATCGTCTACCGCTCGGAACAGCCGAAGACGCCGGAGCAGATCGCCGACTACAAGGACCTGCTGTCGCGCGGATTAATCCGTCCCGGCAACCTGGAAATTTGGGTGATGGACGCCGATGGCAGCCACAAGCGCCAGATCACGCGCAACGGTGCTGCAAATTTTGCGCCCTATTTTCTTCCTGGCGGCAAACGAATTATTTACGCCTCGAATATGGCCAACCAGAAAGACCCCAGCGGTTTCGATCTCTATCTGATCAATGTGGACGGAACGGGCCTGGAGCAGGTGACTACGCACCCAGATTTCGATGCCTTCCCAATGTTCTCCTCTGACGGCAAGCGCCTGGTCTGGGCCTCCAACCGCAATGGAAAAGCCCCGCACGAGACCAATCTATTCATCGCGGATTGGGTGGAGTGATTTTGGTGGCATAGGTTTCAGCCTGTGCACCTTTGGTTTTATCGACCTCACGAAGGCTCACAGGCTTGATAAATCGATTTGTTCGGGAAGCATTTGAATCGGTCTCTCTATTTTTTCATCGTCGGTCAACCGCGGGAAACCAAAACCACACAGGCTGTCCTTCGCCAGGCTCAAGATAAAAAGCCTACGTCGCAAAAAAAACGGCGCCCCGATCGCTCGGGACGCCGATAAGTTGTCGTAGCCTAACTTTAGAAGTTAAACCGGGCGCTGATTTGCAAGCGCCGCGCTTCGGTGCCGTCGGGAGGGGCGGAGTCTCCGCTTCCCGTTCCAGCGCGAGTAGCGCTCGTTACAGGCTTAAGCGGACCAGCCGGGCCGCCAGATGGTGTCGTGATCGTATAAGCGCTGGTATTCATGCTCGTTGGCGACCAACTGTTGCTGATGTTGAACACTTCGAGGTTGAAAGCTACCTTATACCGCTCGGTAATGGGGAATATCTTACTCAGGCGTATGTCCGCCTGGTATCTTGCCGGCTGCCAGACGCTGTCCACAGGCAAGAACGGCACTCGGCTGCTGAAGCCGTAGCCGTTCAACGAGAAATTGCTGTACATCCCGGGTACGGGCGTGCCGCTTACGCTAACGGTTGGGCTGCCGAACGGCCTGGAGCTATTGATTGTGGTGATCGAAGACATTTCCCAATTGTTCACCAGGTATTTATAAAAATCCCCATCGCGATTGACGATCTTTCCCGGCGTCCAAACCCAGGACAGCACCAAACGCTGGGGTTGATCCTCGAGGCCGTTTCCTCTGTCCAGCTGGAAGTTGCCGTTGACCAGCCACTGGTTGGCGGAACTCCCGTAAAAAGTGTTTGTGGACTGGCCATAACTTTGGCCGTCATCGATTTCGTGAGACCAGGTGTAGGCGAGATTTGCCAGGAATCCGTGTGAAAACCGCTTATTCACCTGTACGGCAAGGGCGTTATAGAAACTGGTGACGCCGTTTCCATCTTCCAGGAGAGCACCCACGGTTGCATTGGGCCGAATTCCTGTCGTCGGCGTCCCACCCTTTAGCGCCCCTAGCAAAACCTGGGTAGCGTATGTCCCCACGGCGTTTCCGTTGGCGTCGTCAATGGTGTACGTGAATGTGGTCGTTGTCGTGGGCAGGTTCTGATCTGTAACGCTCGGTAGATGGATTCCCCGGCTCCAGATGTAAGACGCGGTAATCGAAAGGTCATGCATCACTTCACGTTCCACCCCGAAGGTGCCTTGCTCCTCGTATGGTGTGGACCAGTTCGGGTTGGCGTACTGAAGGCCTACTGTAGAAGGGCCGCCCGCTCCAGGAACAGCGCTGAGGATGTTCGGAAAGACCGGCCCGTACGTCGCTATGTTCGCGCCGGTCAATGAGATCGACGGTACAGCCACGCCGTTGCCGGAGGTAAATAAATCCTGAAGCATCGCGCCGGGGATACGGGCGTAGAAAATGCCGTAACTGGCGCGCACAACGGTCTTGCCATCAATCTGATAGGCAAGGCCGAGACGCGGCATCAAGTTCTTGGTAGGAGAATAAACATTGCACGTGACGGTAAAAGCGGGATTGCAGATTGCTGGTTGAGGAAGGTGCGAATACTCATACCGCGCCCCGAGCGTCGCGGTCAGTTTGTCGGTCACCCTCCACTGGTCTTGTACGTAAAAATCGTAATCGTTGATCCTGGTATTGAGACGCGGACTACCGAAGGCCTGGGTATAGGATGTGTAATTCCTGACCCCCGTCGTATTCGCGCTATAGTCCTGAGCGAAAGCGGTCAAATTCGGGTACGAGTAGTTTCCGTTCAGGTTGAACGCGAAAAGGCTGTAATCGTTGGTGGTGGCGATATCGACGCCGAACTTGAAAATGTGTCTGCCTTTGGTCCAGGAGAGATCGTCGCCAAATTCATTGCGTGTTTCGCTCGGTTCGACGCGCGGGAGGTAGTTGATCGATCCGAGGGTCACACCCGCCGCGGAGAGAGCCAGCGCGCCGAGGCCTCCGTTGAGCGCCGGGTTTACGTTGTCGCCCTCCAGGTCCGTATTGTAGCCGTAGCGGAATTGGTTGACCATGTTGGAACCGATGATCGTCGTCCAGCTAAACTTTCCGTTGCGCGTGCGCGCATAATCGTTGCCGTTACCATTGACCCCTGCGCCACTGGTTGAGACGGCCACCGTGTTCTGAAGACCATTTGGCGTCGCAAACCACATGTAATTAAAGCTGGCGCTCAACGTGTTGTTCTTCGAGAGATTATAGTCGATCCTCGCAAAACCCAAGTCCTGAGCGACGGTGCGGGGAATCAAGCCGAAAAAACGAGGAAGGAGCGCGTTGATGGCGGAGCACTGGGCCGCAGTTGCTATCGTAGGGTTGCAGCCGAGCGGATTTGTCGATGCGTTATAGGGCAAGAAAACTTGATTGACGGGATCGATGGTTGTGTTCGTAATGGTATCCTGAAGCGGAAAGTTGATGCGGGTAAACTCCCCGTTGACAAAGAAGAACAACTTATTCTTGACGATTGGGCCCCCGATGCTGGCACCGGACTGGAGACGCCATTGATTGGGGACGTAGTTTAAGGTCGAAAACGCGTCGCGGGCCAGCATGTTCTGGTTGCGGTAGAACGTATAGGCCGTGCCGTGAAGATCGTTGGTCCCGCTGCGGGTGACCGTGTTGACCACGCCTCCACTGGCGCGGCCATATTCCGCAGAATAATCCGCGGAGACCACCTGGAACTCCTGCACCACATCCTGAGAGATTTGCGAAACAATGCGGGTGCGGCCGTTGTTCTCGACCCAGAACTGATCGGTGGAATCGTTGCCGTCGAGCAGGAAGCTGTTCCCGTTCGCTATGCCGTTGAAGGTGAGTAACCCGAAGTTGCCGTCATTGGTGACGCTAGGGGTCAGCAGCACGAAGCTATCGACGCGGCGGCCATTGATCGGCAGGTCCAGGATCTGTTGCGAGCCGATCACCTGGGAAACATCGGTTTTGGTGGTGTCGACCAGCGGTGCCGTGCCAATCACCTCAATTCGCTCATTTGCACCAGCGATGGAAAGTGAAATAACTAGATTTAAATCTTGGCCAACCGTTAGCTCAATATCTTTGACTTCGTAATGGGAGAAGCCCTGTTTTTCCACGGACACCCCGTAACCAGTCGCTGGGAGCAGGGAAGGCACATTGAAAACGCCTCCTCCCGACGTCGTCAGCTCTAAATTGACGCCTTTCGATGCATTGGAAATCATTACTTGAGCGTCGGGGACGACCGCCCCAGTCGGATCGCGAACGATTCCTGAAATTCCCGCCAGTCCGCCCGAGATTTGCGCCGAAGCAGGGCGGCTAACCAGCAAAAGCATGAAAGTTGCCAAGCTTATAGCACCTAAGCGCACAAAACGGCTGGTTTGGTGTCTCATTGTCTTACACCCCCCCTAATTTCTTGTACCCTGGCAGCCCGGTCACTCCGATTGCTGCTCGCGGTCTACGTGTAGCGGTCAAGATCATAGACCAGCCCATTATCTAGTGACAATTCATTCTTTTTGTTACAGGGATTTGAAAATTAGTTGAACGGGCTTAATATTTGCACTTTCCGAACTGGTAATTCTCCTGAAATTGTCCGTGATCGAGGTTAAAATCCTCCAGTGAAGCCAAAATCCCCCAGCGAACCGTTGAGTCTCTCAAAGAGGCGTTCGAAACTGCCTCCTGGCCCCAAAGGCCTTCCCATTTTGGGAAATGTGCTCGAACCCCGAGGCGATGCCGTCGGTTATTTCACCAAATGCGTCCGGGAGTATGGCGACATCGTCTTTTTGCGCTTCCTGGGCGTGCCCATGTGCTTCATCAATCGGCCCGAATACATCGAGTCCGTCCTGGTCACGCAGAGCCAAAACTTTGAGAAGTCCAAAGATTACAGAGCCTTACGCAGAGTCTTGGGCAATGGACTACTGACCAGCGAGGGTGAATTCTGGCGGCGGCAGCGCAAGCTGGTCCAGCCTGCCTTTCATCAGGACCGGATTGGAGCCTACGCCGAAGTCATGGTCAGATTTGCAGAGAAGATAGTCGCTTCCTGGCAGGACGGCCAAATGATCGATATTCATGAAGCCATGTCGCACCTAACCCTGGATATTGTGGCCAAGACGCTATTCGATACGGATGTCTCCCATGAGGCCGAGGACGTGGGATCCGCTCTGGACTTCCTGATGCGAAAATTCATGCGTCAGGCGGGATTTGCGTTCCTTCTGCCCAAATTTGTTCCCATCCCCACCAATAAACGGCTGCAACGCGCCGTCCGGCAGCTGGATCGGGTGATTTATGGAATCATCGGGCAGCGCCGCGCCAGCGGACAAATGTCCGGCGACCTGCTCAGTGTTTTGTTGCAGATGCAGGACGATCAGGGCGTAGGCATGACCGACAAGCAGCTTCACGACGAGATCATGACGCTGTTCCTGGCGGGCCATGACACCACGGCCAACGCGCTCTCCTGGACGTGGCTGCTGCTGGGGCGTAACCCCGAGGTCGCCGTAAAGCTCAGGGTTGAACTGGATCAAGTGCTCGGAGGCAGAGCGCCTACTCCGACCGACCTGCCTCGATTGCCCTACACAGACATGGTGCTACGTGAGTCGATGCGCCTTTACCCGCCGGTGTGGATCATCGGGAGGCGTGCGCTGAAGCCGTTCCGGCTGGGGGAGTTTGAACTGCCCGCGCAAACGAATGTTCTGATGTCTCAGCTTCTGATGCACCACGACGCCCGGTATTTCCCGGACCCTGAGCGATTCGACCCCGAACGCTGGAGTGCCGGCGACGTTCGAAACGGCGCGCTGCCGCGATTCGGGTATTTTCCTTTTGGCGGGGGGCCTAGAGTCTGCATCGGCGCGGGGTTTGCGATGATGGAGGCTGTGCTGTTGCTGGCCACCATCGCGCAAAGATTTCAGATCGACCTCATTCCTGGCCAGACGATCGAGATGCTTCCCACGGTGACTCTGCGTCCCAAAAGTGGGATTAGGGTCATACTGAAGCGTCGTTAATGCTGCAGTGAGCGTTCGGGATCAGGTAGTTCACAATATAATCGCGCACAGCATCTTCCAGCGGCGTAATCGGCATAGAGTAGCCTGTCGAGACCAGCTTTCCTATATCCGCTTGGGTAAAATATTGATACTTATCGCGGATAGCCTCCGGCATTTCGATAAATTCGATACGCGGCTCTCGTTTGAGTGCTGCGAATACGGCATTGGATAATTCGACCCATGAACGAGCCTTTCCCGACCCGATGTTAAAAATGCCATTCGCGGACGGATTTGCCGCAAGGTGCAGCGTCATCGAGACGGCATCCTTAACATAGAGGAAATCGCGCTTTTGCTCTCCATCGCGGTATTCCGGTCGGCGGCTCTTGAAAAGATGGATCACTCCAGTTTCCAGCACCTGCAAGTAGCTCTTGCAGACCAGGCTCCGCATATCTCCCTTGTGATTTTCGTTTGGACCGAAGACGTTGAAGTATTTTAGTCCGACGATGCGATCCAGCCATTTATGCTTCCACGCATAAAGGTCCATCCACTGCTTCGATTGACCGTAGAGATTCAGCGGCATCAATTTTTCCAGTTGATTCGGGTCGGTATCATCCATGCCTGCGCTACCGTCTCCATAGGTCGCTGCGGAGGAGGCGTACACAAAACGCACACCTTCTTGCAGCGCCCACTCCGCAAAGTTCCGGCTGTATTCGTAATTGTTTTCACGCAAATACTTCTCATTCGTTTCAGTTGTGGAGGAACATGCGCCAAGGTGAAAGGCGAAGTCAAATTTTCCAAGCGCGCCAGCCGATAGGCGCGGAAGCAGGTCGCCCGAAGCAACAAACTCCTGGTATTGTAATCCGGCCAGGTTACGTTTTTTTTCTCCTTGCGCCTCCGTGTCCGCAATTACAACTTTCGAACATCCTCGCCGGTTGAGTTCCCACACCAGAACGCTACCTATAAATCCGGCGGCCCCTGTCACCAAGACACGGCTTTCAGGCCAGATATTCGAATTCTGAGGAGATGTGGTCATATAGGAAGAGTTAAGATTGCCACGCCGATGGCACTGCCTTCAACGATGAACATGAATGTGGTTACGCCGGAGTACCGTCGCGGTTTGACGGAGCATTCAGTGTGGCTTGAGCTTTGCTAGCACGTGCGCTAGAGTAACCGCTCCCGAGCGGGGGTAGCTCATAGTGCAAACACACGGCCAGGAGCATTTGAAAGTCCTGTTGCGCAGCAGCGCGGTGCAGAAGCGCGTGCGCGAGATCGGCATGCAGATTTCGAAGGATTATAAGGGCCAGCGCGTGCATCTGATCGGCGTGCTGAAAGGCGCGGCGATTTTTCTTTCCGATCTGATTCGCCAGATTCGCGTCGATGTTTCGCTCGATTTTATGGCCGTGTCCAGTTACGGCAAGGGCAGCCATACCTCCGGCCAAGTCCGGCTCATCAAGGACCTCGACACCAGCATCGAGGGGCTCAACGTCATCGTGGTCGAAGACATTCTCGATACCGGGCTCACTCTGGGCTATCTGTTGCGTGTGCTTCAGCAGCGCAAGCCCAAGTCGATTCGAATTGCGGCTCTGCTGGATAAACCGGAGCGGCGCATCAAGAAGGACGTCAAGGCGGACTACGTGGGTTTCCAGATTCCCAACGAGTTCGTCGTCGGATATGGGCTGGACTATGCTGAACGGTATCGCAACCTCAAGGATGTCTGCGTACTGTCGCTTCCGCCCTCTTAGGAAGCCGATAACCCCGTGTTATCATCGAAATAGTTTTGCTGGACAAAACACAGTGGATCAGCGCGAACTCGAACGCATTGCCGGTCTAATTGATCATACTCTGCTGAAGCCGGACGCCTCCCGGGAAGAAGTTCAAAAACTCTGCGAGGAAGCCGCGCGCTTCGGTTTCGCCTCGGTCTGCGTCAATCCTTGGAATGTGGCTCTCGCAGCCGAACTGCTGCGCGGCATAAAAGTCAAAGTATGCACCGTGGTTGGGTTTCCTCTCGGAGCGACGCTGCCCCAAGTGAAAATTTACGAAGCCGAGGAAGCCATCAAGCAGGGTGCGCAGGAAATAGACATGGTGATCAACATCGGCGCGCTCAAGTCGGGTCAGGATGAAATCGTGGAAGCCGATATTCGCGGAGTCGTCGAGGCAAGCCATCGCGGCGGCGCCATCTGCAAAGTGATTCTGGAAACGGCGCTTCTCAACGACGAGGAAAAGGTTCGCGGGTCCGTCGCCAGCAAGAAGGCCGGGGCCGATTTCGTCAAGACTTCGACGGGGTTCAGCACCGCCGGGGCCACGGCGGAAGACGTCGCGCTGATGCGCTCGGTCGTAGGTTCTGAAATCGGCGTTAAGGCTGCCGGTGGCGTGCGCAGTTTTGAGGATTTGAAGAAGATGGTTTGTGCGGGAGCAACGAGGATCGGAGCCAGCGCCAGCGTGAAAATCATGGAACAGGCCGCGGGCGCGGCTCCTCCAGAGGGGCCCGGCGGCCCGTCAGCCGCAGGATCCTACTAAAAAATATTCTTATTGCAAGCTGCTGATTTCAGGAAGGTTAAATAAATCTCTTGCAGCTTTTTCATAAGTCCCTAATCAGCCTCCTGCTATACTAATTTCTCAATTGTGGGAGTTGCGCCGGACATTTCTGCTTTCCAGGGGTGTTGTGCGCATTTGGAGTTTATGGATCCGGTTCAGGCGACATCGCCAATCAACATGCCCGCGGAAGTCCTTGCGACGCTGGTCGAACTCAGCGAAGAAATCAACTCTTCGCTGGACCTCGACGAGGTGTTGCAGAAGACCGCCACGCTGGTGAAGCGTATGGTGGACTACGAAATCTTCGGAGTGATGTTGCTCGACGAGTCCACGCAGCGCCTGTACCACCGCTTCACTATCGGTTACGGGGAACAGGCAAGCAAAGACTGGCAGATTCCCATGGGGCAGGGCATCACGGGAACGGCGGCTGCGACACGTCGCGCCGTTCGCGTCGCCGATGTCCGTGAAGACCCGCGATACATCAACATCATTGATTCGGTTCGCTCAGAGCTCGTAATTCCTCTGGTGGTGAAGGGCCAATCCATCGGCGTGATCGATATCCAGAGCACGCAGGTCGATTACTTCACGCGAGATCAGCAAAGCGTCCTGACGCTAATGGCCAGCCGCCTCGCGGTCGCCATTGATAACGCGCGCTTGTTCGAACGCGTCCGCAGCCAGGCCGATACTTTGTTGGTCCTCAACGAAGTGGGAAGGGAAGCCAATTCGATTCTCGATGTTGAGGAATTGCTGCGCCGCGCCGCGGAACTGGTGAAGCGCGTTATCAACTATCAAATCCTGGGCATTTTGCTCTATGACGAGGCTACCAACGTTTACCGCCACCGCCTGGACGTGAAATACGGCCAGAGCGCTCAGGGAAAACTGCGCGTCACCACGAACGAAGGCATTGTGGGCGCGGCGATTTTCACGGGCCAGCCCGTTCGTGTCCCGGACGTCACCACGGATTCGCGCTACATTATGGTGAATCCCGAAACGCGATCGGAGCTGGCGATTCCCATGATTCACAAGGGGCGCGTCGTGGGCGTGCTCGACCTGGAAAGTCCGCAGACGAATTACTTTACCGAAGACCACGTGCAGACGCTTACGATCCTGGGCGCCCATCTGGCCGTTTCGCTGGAAAACGCGCGCCTTTACGAGCAACTCGCGCGCGACGAAGCCCGCATGGATCGCGAGCTTACCGCCGCGCAGCGCTTGCAGAACGCTTTGCTGCGGCCCGTGCCCACGGTCGATTTTGGCCTGGACATCGCCGCGCGAATTATTTCCGCCCGCCAGGTTTGCGGCGACCTCTACGATTTTCTCGCCTATGGCACGCAGCAACTGGGCATCGCGCTGGGAGACGTGAGCGGAAAGGGCAGCGCCGCGGCGCTCTACGGCGCAGTTGCTACAGGCATTCTTCGCAGCCTGTCGCCGCACAAGCTGCAGCCAGCGGAACTTCTTCGCCAGTTGAATCAACTGGTCTGTGACCGCCGTGTCGAAGGCCGCTACATGACGATTTGCTTTGCCACCTGGCAAAAGGGACGCCACAGGCTGCGCGTGGCCAACGCTGGGCAGACGCAGCCACTGCTGTACAAAGACGGCCGCGTCGAGCAGATCAAACTGGTGGGTTTCCCGATCGGCATTTTTGATGACGCTACTTACGACGAGTGGAGCGTCAAGCTCACCCACGGCGACATTCTGGTGTTTTATTCTGACGGAATCACCGAAGCTGCCAATCGCGAAGGAAAATTTTTAGGAGGCGGACGCCTGAAGGAAATCCTCGAGCAGAATACGCATCTCACTGCGGCCGAAATTGCTGATCGTATCCTGGAAGTGGTGCAAGAATACACCAAGGGAGGAGCCATCACGGACGACCGCACGCTCGTCGTGATGAAGGTCAAGTGAGCGCGCCCGCCTCTCGTTCCCCTCACCATGAAGCCCTCGATCCGGTGAGCTATACGCCGGGCTTCTCTTATCGTGGCGCGCGCCTGTTTTGTGAAGGCGTTGCGGTGGAGGACGTTGCGAAGAAGGTGGGAACGCCAGCCTATCTTTACAGCCGCGCCAGCATTGAGCAGGCCTATCGCCGCATGGACTCCGCGTTCGGGACGCTGCCCCATACGATCTGCTATGCCGTGAAGGCGAATTCGAATCTCGGCATCCTGCGCGTTTTTGCTGCGCTGGGCAGCGGGTTCGATATTGTCTCCGCCGGAGAGCTGTATCGCCTGCGGCGCATCGGCGTGCCGGGAAACCGCATCGTCTTTTCCGGCGTTGGCAAGTCGCGCGAAGATATTCGCGAAGCGCTGCGCGCGCGAATTCTGCTGTTCAACGTGGAATCACCGGCCGAACTGGACCTGCTTGCCTCGGAGGCATCGCGGCTCCGGATCGCCGCCTCGGTGTCGATTCGCGTTAACCCTGATGTTAAGGCCGGCGGGCACCCGCACATTTCCACCGGACATCACCGCCACAAATTCGGCATCGATTGGGAAGGTGCGCGGCGGCTTTACCTTCAACACAAAGACTCGCGGTGGATTCAGTGGCAGGGAATCAGCGCGCACATCGGCTCGCAAATCCTTACGCTTGCGCCATATCGCCGCGCATTGGCGCGTCTGGCAGGGTTTGTCCGCGATTTAAAGCGCGAAGGCATCGCGCTCCGCTATCTGGATTGCGGAGGTGGTTTGGGCATTCGTTACACAGGCGAAAAGCCTCCGGCAATGGCAGCGTACGCGGCGGAACTGGCTCGTGTGGTACGTCCGCTGGGTTGCCATCTGCTTGTCGAACCCGGCCGTTCGCTGATCGGCCCCGCAGGCGTAATCCTGATGCGCGTGATCTACACCAAGCACAATCGCGGTGGAACTTTCGTTATTGTCGATGCGGCGATGAATGACTTCATGCGGCCGGCGCTCTATGGCGCGACACATCCCATCACGCGCGCGCGGCGTGCCAAGGGGAAGCTCACTCGTGCGGACATCGTCGGTCCCGTCTGCGAAACCGGCGATTGTTTCGTGCAGGACTGGCCATTGGGAGAAGTATCCTCGGACGAACTGCTGGTTTTGTGGGGAGCGGGAGCCTACGGCTTCGTGGAAGCTTCCAACTACAATTCCCGCCCGCGTCCAGCTGAAGTGCTGGTCAGCGGCCGCAGTTTCGAAACCATCCGTCGCAGGGAGACGCTAGCCGATTTGGTCCGCGGGGAATGAAAGAGCAGTGAAACCACGGATGCACACAGATACACACGGATTCCGGAAAAACCAAAACTAAACAATATATGAAGACGGGGTTTTAAAATTAGATCTCACTTTATCGGGGTCTATCCGTGTTCATCCGTGAGTATCCGTGGTTAACTTTCTTTTCCTACCGCTCTCCCCACTTCAGTTTGCTTCGCAGCACCTGGAAGTAGGTTTTGTTCGAGGGTCTTACTAGGCGCAGTTTTTCGGGGGCCTTTTGCACTACGATGTGGTCTCCTCGCACCAGGTCAATTCCTACCTGGCCGTCTAGGGTCAGATAAACCGCGGGATCTTCTGAGTGGAAATCAATTTCGATTTTTGCGGAGTCAGGGATGACTAGCGGCCGGTTGGTCAGTGTGTGTGGGCAGATCGGTGTGATAACGAATGCGGCCACGCTGGGGTAAATAATCGGGCCGCCTGCCGCTAGCGAGTAGGCCGTCGATCCGGTTGGCGTGGAAAGGATCAATCCGTCGGCCTTATAGGTGGTGACCAGTTCACCGTTGACGCGCAACTCCATGTCCATGATGCGTGCCGGCGCAGCCTTGTTAATCACGGCATCGTTGAGCGCGATCTGCCGGCGGATCACAGCGCCGCCCCGGATTACCTCTGCCTGGAGCATTACGCGATCGCTCACGCGAGGATGATCGGAGAAGATTTCTTCGAGGATCGGGTAGAGTTCGTCTTGCGATACCGTCGTCAGAAAGCCCAGACCGCCCAGATTCACCGCCAGAATCGGCACGTGGCGATCGGCCGCCAGGCGCGCTGCGGAAAGCAGCGTTCCATCGCCGCCGAGGACGATCAATAAGTCCGAGCCTGCGGGCACGTCTTCGCGTTTCTTCCTTTGTGCCGCGAGGGAATCGATGCAGTCGCCGGTCTCGGAATCGCACACGACTTCAGCGCCGTGAGCCCGCAGCCAGGCAACCAGCGGCGGTACCACGCGAGCAATGTCTTCCCGGCGTGGGCGGGAGATGATTCCCACCGTTCGAATCGTTTTGTTTGTAACCGGTTGAGTATCCAAAGCGGTTTCTACTTTAGCATTCAATTCGCAGAGCATTTTCGTTGATTTTATCGCGATGACGCCTCGGGTTCACCGGGGTTCCTCCGCGCGTATAGAAAGAACTCCTGGTTGCCCTCCGCTCCAGTGATGCGGCTTGGACGAACGCCTTCGATGTGCAGTCCCAGTGCGATTGCCGCTGTTCGAACTCGTTCGATCGCCCGCTCGTGCAGCGATGGGTTCCGCACGATGCCGCCCTGGCCGATGTCTCCGCGGTCGAGTTCGAACTGCGGCTTCACCAGGATCAGGTATTCCGCTTGTGGCCCCGCGGTTGACACGACCGCGGGAAAAACTTTGGCCACGGAAATAAAGGATACGTCAACGGTTACCACGTCCACGGGTTCAGGGATCTGTTCGGGGCGCAGATTTCGCGCATTCTCTTTAATTTGCTTCACGCGGGCATCTTGCGTCAGCCGCCAGATCATTTGTTCGGGGGTGACGTCCACCGCATAGACGAACCTCGCGCCGTGGGCCAGCAGGCAATCGGTGAAGCCTCCTGTGGATGCGCCGACGTCCAGGCACGTTTTTTCCATGACGACGATGCCGAAATCTTCGAGCGCGCCTTCCAGCTTCAGGCCGCCGCGGCTCGCGTATTTTGGCGCATTTCCGCTGATTTCAATTTGCGCGTCGGTGGACACCTGCGCGCCCGCCTTATCACCTCGCACGCCATTGACGCGAACTTCTCCCGCCAGAATCATCGCTTGTGCTTTCTCGCGCGAGTCGGCGAGACCGCGCTCGACAACCAGCACATCGAGGCGTTTCTTTACGGATTTTGGCTTGGACGGCACGGCGATTGCGATCAGACAGTTTCTCGCCGCTTCTACGCCCGGCGATGAACGATCATTTCCGCGAGTTCTTTCAGTCGTGCGGCGCGCTGGCCGTACGGCGCGATCTCCGCCATGGCGCGCGATTCCAGTTCGGCGGCAAACTGACGCGATTTTTCGATTCCGTACAGCGACGGGTACGTTGCCTTCTTTTGCGCTGCGTCTTTTCCAGCTGTTTTTCCGAGCGCAGCGGAAGATTCCTCGACGTCGAGAATGTCGTCCACGACTTGAAACGCCCAACCGATCGTTTCGCCAAACCGTTTTAGGCGCGCGACGTTTTCATCGTCTGCGCCGCCGCCAATTGCTCCGGCTACGACTGATGCGCGGATCAGCGCCGCCGTTTTCGAACGGTGAATGTATTCAAGTTCCGCCGGCTCAATGGCCTTTCCCTCGGCTTCGATGTCGGCCACCTGACCGCCTACCATGCCATTGACAGTGCCCGCCGAGGCCGCCACGTGGGAAAGGATTGCGACCCGTCTTGCCGGCTCAATTGGTGCGTTCGCCAGCGTTTCGAACGCCAGAGTGAGCAGAGCATCGCCGGCGAGGATGGCCGTCGCCTCATTGAATTTCTTGTGGCAGGTTGGCTTGCCGCGCCGCAAGTCGTCGTTGTCGAGAGCGGGCAGATCGTCATGAATCAGCGAATAGGTGTGGATGAATTCGAGAGCGCAGGCAACCGGGAGAACCGGCGGTATGTCAGCGGAAAAAATGCGCGCGGATTCGATACACAGAATCGGACGGACACGCTTTCCGCCCGCCTGTACGCTGTAGCGCATCGCGCGGTGGATGGAGGGCGGCTGTACGTCTTCGCCGGGCATTAGCCGCTCGAGCGCGGCATCGACCGCGGCTCGGTCTTCTTCGAAAAATGCGGGGAGACTCATCGGTTGGCGGGTTGGCTCGGGCGCGCCTTGCGGCAGGACCCGGCTAGGACTCGTCCTCGGATTCGGGATCGAACGGTTCGGCCGCCAACTCGCCGCCGGCCTTCTTCAGCAGAATTTCCACTTTGCCCTCGGCCTGTTCCAGGTGCTTCTGGCATTCGCGGGAGAGTTGGACGCCTTCCTCAAACATCTTCATGGCCTCGTCGAGGGACAGGTTGGCGCTCTCCAGCTTTCGAACGATTTCTTCCAGCCGTGTCAGCGAATGTTCGAAATCCGGTTTTTTCGTGGACTCAGGCTTTTTGGTCGGCGTTGGATTCACAGGTGTCATTTGAATTTTCGCTTACATCGGGCACGGGGGCGAATGCAGCATTCTAATGCACGCCCCAAGATTGAAACAACCGCTTTGTGAGGTCCGATTGGTTTGGGAAAAGACGGGAATGAACAAAGCACTTCACGCAAAACCGGCGTGTGGGTCACCCTTTAGACTGCTAGAATCGGATCGCCGGGAGGCATTGTGATCGCGCTCCGACTTTTTGGGCTGCTAGCGCTAGTGATTGTCAACGGATTCTTTGCGGCCGTGGAATTTTCGCTTGTGGCCGTGCGGCTTTCGCGCGTCCGGCAACTGGTGGAGGAAGGCGATTCCCGCGCGCGGATCGTGCTGGACCTGCTGGGCCACCTCGATCGCGTCGTTTCCGGAGTGCAGGTTGGCATAACGCTCACCAGTCTTGGTTTGGGAGCGCTTGGCGAAGCCACCCTGGCCGCGCTGATCAGCCCTATAGTTTCCGGCATCTCGGGGCGGCACACTGTGGTGCTGGTGCATCTGGTTTCGCTTGCTGTGGCATTTCTCCTGCTGACGGTTCTACATGTTGTGCTGGGAGAATTGGTCCCGAAAAGCCTGAGCCTGCAACGTGCTGGGCGAGTGGCGCTATTAGTCGCGAGGCCCTTTCAGTGGTATCTCGGCGTTTTTCGGCCCGCAATCAGTTTGCTTAAGGGCATCAGTCGGTGGATTTTGAGCGGATTGGGGCTGTCGGGCCGCCAGAGTCACACACAGGTCCACTCCGCGGAGGAGCTACAGATACAAATTCAGCAGGCGCGCGAACGCGGTCTGATCGGTCCGGAGGAAGAAAAACTGATCGATGGCGCAATCGAGTTGGACGATTTAAAAGTTCGCGAATTAATGGTCCCGCGGCCCGATGTGCATTCCGTTGTTGCCGATGCCAGCCTTGATGACGTGATGCGGGTGTTTGTAACCACGCAGCGCTCGCGGCTGCCGGTGTTTGAAGGCGCGGGGGATCAGGTGCTTGGCTACATTCACATTAAGGATATCGTCTGGGTATTGCTCGACCGGGATCGTCGCGCAGAGGAAGGCTGGACTGCGCCGGAGTTCAATCTGAGGCGCATGCTGCATGAAGTTTTGATTGTGCCGGAGAGCAAACTGGCAAACGAGTTGTTGGCTGAGTTGCGTTCCCGCCAGACCAAGATGGCGATGGTCGTGGACGAATTTGGGAGCATCCTGGGCCTGGTAACGCTAGAGGATGTCCTTGAACATCTGGTCGGCGAAATTCACGATGAGTACGATGTGGTACAGAAGCCGCTGATCGTCGGGGAAGGGGCGGACGCGGCCATGATTTTCGACGCTTCGCTCAGCCTTCACGATTTGGAGTCCCAGTACAACATTACTCTACCCGAGGATCCTGCCTACGCGACCGCGGGAGGTTTCATCCTCGCGCAACTTGGATTTATTCCGCGCGGCGGGGAAAGTTTTGAGTACGGGGGATATCGTTTTACTGTTGTGGAGATGGACCGGCGGCGCGTCGCGCGGATCAAGATTCAACGGCTGAAGCCAATTCCAGACCCGGCGGTTTCCGCATCCGCCAACGATGCCAAACGCATTGCCGAGAATGCGCGGAAGACCGAATGATTCGATACGTCGCTCTACGGTTTCTATACTCGCTGCCCGCACTGTGGCTCATCCTCACGATGGTTTTCCTGCTGATTCATATCGTGCCGGGCGATCCTGTGGTGCAAATGTTGGGGCAAGACGCCCGCGCAGAGGACCTGACGCAGTTGCGGCATTCGCTTGGGCTGGACCAGCCGATTGGCGTGCAATATGCGCGATATCTCGAGGGTCTCGCTCGCGGCGACTGGGGCCGATCGATTCGTTTCTCCGCTCCTGTGCGCCAGATCGTGCTGGAGCGCTTCCCGGCGACGCTGGAATTATCTCTGGCTGCCTTGATTGTCTGCATCGCGATTGCTGTGCCTGCAGGAGTGTTTTCCGCGAGCCACCGTGGCAGCGCTTCGGATCGCGCTACGTCATTTCTTACACTGCTCGGCCTCTCGATTCCGAACTTCGCGCTGGGGCCCGTGCTGATCCTGATTTTTTCCGTGGAAATTGGATGGTTGCCGGTCTCCGGACGAGGAGGCGCGAGCCACCTGATTCTCCCCGCCATCACGCTGGGCGCGGCGCTGGCGGCCATTCTGACGCGCATGGTGCGCGGGTCGATGATCGAGGAGCTATCGAGCGACTATGTGCGCACGGCTCGCGCGAAAGGCATTCCGGAGACCTCCGTGCTGTTCCGCCACGCCTTTCGCAACGCGCTGATTCCCGTCATAACAATCGTAGGATTGCAGTTCGGGTCGCTGCTGGCGGGGACGATTGTCACGGAGTCCATTTTTTCATGGCCGGGAATCGGGCGGCTCGCCGTGCAGTCCATTTCCGCACGCGACTATCCGTTGTTGCAGGGATGCATTCTGGTGATCGCGTTGTCATACGTGATCGTGAACCTGCTGACGGACGTGGTCTATGCGATGGTCGATCCCCGGGTGCGGTTGCAATGAGAATTTTCGAGAGGTATTGATGGCGCAGGGAACAGCATTTCGACAGTTTCTGCGCACCAGCGGCCTGGGCCGCTGGGGCCTCGCCGTAACGGTGCTGCTCGTACTGGCGGCGATTCTCGCGCCGTGGATTGCGCCTCGCGATCCTTCAGCGCAGAGCTTGCCCGAGCGATTGCTATCCCCCAGTGCGCAGCACTGGATGGGAACCGACGAACTGGGCCGCGATGAATTGTCGCGCACACTGTACGGCGCGCGAGTTTCGTTGCTGGTGGGCGTGTCGGTGGTGCTGGGGGCGGGAATTATTGGGCTTGCAATTGGTTCGCTGGCCGGGTATTTCGGTGGGGCATTCGATCGCTTCGTGAATATTGTCCTGGTCAATGCGTTTCTTTCCTTTCCAGGAATTCTCCTCGCCATTGCGTTTGCAGCGTTCCTCGGGCCGGGGCTGGATAAAGTCATTTTCGCGCTGACCATCACTGGATGGGCCGGTTATGCGCGGTTGGCGCGCGCGCAGGTGCTGAAGGTGCGCGAAATGGAGTTCATCCTTGCAGCGCGGTCGCTGGGCGCATCGCATGCGCGCATCCTTCTGCGGCACCTGCTGCCGAATACGCTGCAGCCCGTATTGATTCAGGCCACGATTGGAATGGCGGGAGCGATTCTGGCGGAGTCAACTCTGAGCTTTCTGGGTCTCGGCGTGATTGCCCCGACGCCGAGCTGGGGCGCGATGTTGAACGATGCGCGAAACCATCTATTCGACGCCCCGCATATGGTTCTATTTCCCGCGTTGGCGATCATGGCGGCGGTTCTCGCGTTCAATTTGCTCGGAGACGCTTTACGCGACTGGCTTGATCCCCGTACGCGGGCCTTCTTGATAACGACGAATCGGCTGAAGGAAGTTCTTAAAGTTGCAGTCGGAAAACAGGATTAAGCGAGATCAAGGGTAACTTCGGCGCCGCGATTCGCCCCAAGCGTGCGCACAGCACTGCCGCGGTTTACGGCAATTTCAAGGAATCCGGCGGAACCCAGGAGTGCGATCGGTTCGCCAGGATTGCCTGATCCAAAAGTTTGCGTAAGTGTTTTAATTTCTTTTCCGTTTACCGAAAGCTTGATGGAGCCCGATGCGAGCGCTGCCGCGGGAATATCTTCCGCCGTAAGATTCGTCATCAGGTTGCCGAAAGTATCGACGCGCAAGACCACTCCCTTAATTGCATTGCCTGCCGCTTTCGGCTTCGGCATGGCGAAGCGAACGTAATCCGTGATTACTTCGCCGAACGATTCGGTCTGGAAGGTCTTCGAAACCCAAGCGGCTGTGGGTGCGAAAACGTCGCGGCCGTGAAACGTCGGACTGACCGGATTCAGGAAATAATGCTCTGCCGTGATGTGGCGAACGGTGCAGGACTCGCGGTCATATACCATCGAAAGGACGCCGTTGTCCGGCGCAACGAAAAACTGCTTTTCGCCGCTCACCAGCAGAGGGCGGCGCTGGGTTCCCACGCCGGGATCGACAATGACCACATGAATCGTGCGCGGTGGAAAATAGCGATACGCGTTGGCAATGGAAAGCGCCCCGTCGAGGATATCGAATGGCGTGACGTGATGGTTGATGTCCACGATTCGCGCGGCAGGGTTAATCGACAGGATTACGCCCTTCATGGCCCCGACGAGGTGATCGCTCGTGCCGAAATCCGTGGTGAGTGTAATGATGGGGTCGGGCAATGCACCTCTCCATTCATCGCCGAACCGGCGAACTACGCCGGCCTTCAATGACTAAATTACTTTAATCGAAAACAATCGAACGGGAACTACTGTGTCTGGCATGCGTGCCCGAGTCGCTATCCCGTATTCAGGGGGCAGGCGTCTGCTTGACCGTGTCAGGCGCGGACGATATTCTGAATAGCGGAGGGTGTTGTTTCTTCCGCCCCAGCGTGAAAGGCCACAGATGAAGCGGGTTTATCTCGACCATAATGCGACCACTCCGGTGGCCCCGGAAGTTCTGGCCGCCATGCTGCCGTATTTCGGCGAAGCATACGGCAATGCCAGCTCGATCCATTCGTTCGGTCAGCGCGCGCGGGGTGCGGTGGAAGAGGCGCGCGAGGCCGTCGCCGAGCTGTTGGGCGCATCCCCCTCGGAAATCATGTTTTCGAGCGGTGGGACTGAGTCCAATAATCACGCCATTTTTGGTGTTGTCGGCGCAGCCAGCGGTGACCGCAAGCACGTCATTACCTCCGCCGTCGAACACAACGCGGTTCTGGACCCATGCCAGGCGCTGGAGCGGCGTGGCGTGGAAGTAACGTTCGTGCCAGTGGACCGCGAAGGTATCGTGAATCCAGAAGACGTGAGGCGAGCGATTCGTCCCCATACCGCGCTCATCACGATTATGCTTGCGAATAACGAATTGGGAACGATCGAGCCCATCGAGGAGATCGGACAAATCGCGGCGGAGCACGCGGTCGTGTTTCACACAGACGCAGTGCAGGCCGCCGGGAAGATTCCGATCAATGTGAAGAAGCTCGGCGTTCGTTTGCTCTCTGTTTCCGGGCACAAGCTATATGGGCCGAAGGGCATTGGAGCGCTCTATATCCGGAAGGGAACACGGCTCGACCCTTTATTGTACGGAGGGCACTCCGAGCGCGATCGCCGTCCCGGCACGGAAGATGTGACCGGGATAGCGGGGCTGGGAAAAGCTGCTGAATTGGCGTTGTCCCGCATGGCGGAGGAAACCCGGCGAATTTCTGCTCTGCGCGACCGCCTGGAGCAGGGGCTGCTCGACCGGATTCCGTTCTCGCGTGTGAACGGCTCCCGCGCGCATCGAACTCCAAACACTTCGAACCTGACGCTTCCTTTTGTCGAGGGAGAGGCCATGGTGATTGCGCTGGACTTGAAGGGCATCGCATGTTCCACCGGAGCGGCTTGCTCGGCGGGTTCTGTCGAACCATCGCACGTCCTGACGGCAATCGGGCTCGCGCCGGAAGATGCTCGCGCGACGTTGCGGTTGAGCCTGGGTCATCAGACTACCGACGAAGAAATCGATTTTGCTTTGGAGATGGTTCCACCTGTCATCGAGCGCCTGCGCCAGATGTCCCCCACGTACAAGAAGCCCGCAATCGCGTGATCTGACGGTATACTGTTGTAGTCTTGTTACGTAGGGGCACGGCATTGCCGTGCCCCTACTACATGGAGATGTGCACCATTGATTGAGTCGGGCTCAAACCAACAGGCACTTACTGCGGTCGCGATGAGCGGCGGTGTGGACAGCTCCGCTGTCGCTGCGATCCTTGTGCAGCGAGGCGCTCCCGTCGTCGGACTGACGATGCAGCTCTGGAACCAGCGCCGGTTGCCGGAGCTCGACCAAAGCACGCACGGGCAGCGCTGCTGCTCGCTCGATGACGTCTACGATGCCAAGCGCGTCGCGCAGCATCTGGGCATGCCGCATTACGTGGTGAACTACGAACAGAGATTCGAGGAAACCGTAATTCAACCGTTTGTGGAAGAGTACCTGGCGGGCCGCACGCCCATCCCTTGCACCCAGTGCAATAACCATGTGAAGTTCGATCCGCTGCTGGCGACTTCGCGGCAGATCGGCGCGGACCGTTTGGCGACCGGGCACTACGCCCGCATTCGCCATAATCAGGAATCAGGTCGCTACGAATTACTGCGCGCCGTCGATGAGACTAAGGACCAGACATATTTTTTATTCGGGCTTACGCAGGAGCAGATGTCTCGCACGGACTTTCCACTGGGCGAACTCGACAAGGTTGCGGTGCGGGAAATCGCGCGCCACGCAGCGCTGCCGGTCGCGGAAAAGCCGGAGAGCCAGGAAATTTGTTTTGTGCCTTCCGGGAATTATGTGAAGTTCATCGAGGCGTATCTGGGAGAGCGCGGCGAATCGATTCCAGAGGATGAAGGCGAACTGGTGACGACGAACGGGGAAGTCATTGGCCGGCACCGCGGGGTGCACAACTACACGATTGGGCAGCGCAAGGGCCTGGGGATTGCCGCGGGAAGGCCGCTCTACGTGGTGGAACTCGATCGAGCTGCGAATCGCGTGGTTGTGGGCGACGATGCCGAGCTGCGATCGGATTCCTGCGAGGTGCGTGATATTAACTGGATTTCGTTTGCCGCGCTGGGAGCCCCCATACGCGCCATGGTCAAGATCCGCCACAGGCATGAGCCCTGCGCGGCGACCATTGAGCCCATGACTGCGAATTCTGCACAGGTAAAGTTCAACGCGGCGCAGCGAGCGATCACTCCTGGTCAGGCGGCTGTATTTTATTCCGGCGAAGTAGTGCTTGGCGGCGGGTGGATTCGGTAACGTCCGGCGGGAATCCCTAAAACCTAAATAAACATTCCTTCATCCTGCTGTTGTTCGGCACCAGTTTCCGCTGGCGGGCGTCCCTGTCGTGCAGCACGGAAAAATTCCAAGCCTGTTTGAATGCCACGAATGACGGCGGAAGCTTTCGTCGCGGGCCCCCAAAAGGTCTCACGAATTCGCGATCCGGTTTCTTCGACGGCTTCCATGGCGCCGGTCAGAATCTGATCGACGTGAATGAGCTGCAGGCGCAGCCGCTCCATCGTTTCGGTCATGACGCGATCGACCTTCTGTGCCTGGCTGCGAGCAAGCCGGGTCAGTTCAGCGGCGTCGGCGACGATGCCTGAAATACGGGGGGAAACGTCCTCGACAAGAAACTGGAGACGGGAAAGTATCGGCGACAGTTTCTCGTTGAGATCCTTAACGGTCTCTTCAACGCGTGCCGCCGTGCGGCGTAGCTGGATAAACAGCGCAATCAGTACGAACGCCTGCACCACAACTGCGGCGCCAGTAACGATCACAAAGAAGTGCATCCAGCTATCCATGAAATTTCCTCAGCGCGATTACTGCGCCTTGGCTTTCTCCCTTTGATAAGCTTCCCGGCCGGCATCCACTGCTGCGGACAGCGTTTCCTTTTGGCGAGATGCGGCAGACTTACTGCGCTCGACCAGATCCTCGGCGCGCTCGCGCAGTTCGCGGGCTTTGCGCTGTGCGTACTCGCGGCCCTCATCTGCCTTGGAGGCGAGGTACTCGCGTGTTTCTTCGCCGGATTTCGGCGCGAACAGGATTCCCACCAGCGCGCCAATCCCGAGACCTACTAGAAAAAAGCTGACTTTGGATCCAACGTTTTCGGCCATTGCTTTGTCCCCCTTCTACGTTTTGAAAGTAGCACAGGGGCATGGCAGAAGCAAGAAATCAACGGGGTTACTGTTTCGGGAGGGTAGTGGAACGTGACTTTCCCAGGTGCGCGGCAACGCGCTCGGCCAGCGTCCGGGGGACGACTCGCGCGATCTGTTCGATGCTTGCGGAACGCAATTGCGCGATGCTGCCAAATCGCCGCAGCAATTTTTGTGCCGTGCGCGGACCTATGCCTGCGATGTCTTCCAGGCCGGTCTGAATCGTTCGTTTGGCGCGCCGCTGGCGATGGAATCCCACGGCGAAGCGGTGAGTCTCGTCGCGTATCTGCTGGATCAGGTGGAGAATTGGCGAATGATGCTCCAACTTGATCGGCTGGTCCTCCTGGCCGAGTACGTAGATGATTTCCTCCTGTTTTGCGATGCTGGCGACGGGCTGGTTGATCACTTCCAGTTTGTCGAGCGCTGCCGCCGCGGCGTGAAGCTGGCCGAGACCGCCGTCAATCAGGATCAGGCTGGGGAAGGGCTTCTTTTCCTCCTGCAGGCGACGATAGCGGCGTTCGACAACTTCCTGCATGCTGGCAAAATCGTCGTTGCCCCATTCGCCGCGAATGATGAATTTGCGGTAGCCAGATTTGTTCATCCGTCCGTCTTCCCATACCACCATGGATGCTACTGTATCGGACCCATGCAGGTGCGAGATGTCGAAACTTTCGATGCGTCGCGGCGGCTCCGGAAGTCCTAGAGTCTGTTCCAGCGACTCGGCGATCGCTTTGGAGCTCGGTTTCATTATGCGGAATCGCTGTTCGAATGAGTGGCGCGCGTTTTTTTCGACCAGCTCCAGGAATGCATGCTTGGCGCCGCGCTGGGGCATCAGAATGTCGACTCGGGTGCGCGGGGGCACGAGCTTTGTTGCCCGCTCGGTCAAAATTTCTTCCAGGACCGGGCGATCTTCGAAATCCATGGGCACATGGATTGAGCGGGGCAGGTAGGCAGCGTCGAGATAGAGCTGTTTCAACAGGGACGATAAAAATTCGGCAGGCTCGAATTCTTCGAGGTTTTCCCAATAAAAATCGCGCCGGTCCACGACGCGCCCGCCTCGGAGATGAAAGAGATTGACGGCGACCAGCGGCGGCTCCGCATGCCAGGCGAGGACGTCGATATCGTCGCCCTCCGCGGCCGCGATTTTTTGCCGTTCCTCGATTTCGGTCAGCGTCCGCAACAAATCCCGGTAGGAAGCAGCTTGCTCGAAACGCTCGGAATCGGATGCCAGTTGCATGCGCGATTCGAGGCTCTGTATCAGATCCTGGCGGTGGCCCCCGAGGAACAATTTTGTGTATTGGGCAGCTTCCGTATACTGTTCATCGGTAGTCAGCCCATGGACACAAGGGCCGTGGCAGCGGTGAATGTAGTATTGGAGGCATGGGCGCGGATGGTTGCGCGTCAAATCCACAGTGCAGGATGGGACGCGAAATGTTTTATGAATGAAATGGACGATGCGGTACGCGAGGCTGTGTGGAAAATATGGACCGAAGTAGATTGAACCGTCCTTCAGCAAACGCCGCGTGACGTATACCCGGGGATATTTTTCAAAAGCGGTGAAACGGATATATGGGTATGTCTTGTCGTCGCGAAGCAGGACATTAAATTTCGGCTTGTTCTGCTTGATCAGGCTGTTTTCCAGCGCTAGCGCTTCGCGGTCATTGTCCACGACAATGTAATCGATGTCAGCGATCTCGCGGACCAGCGAACCTGTCTTCGCGTCTATCCATCGAGATTCGAGGAAGTAGGATCGGACGCGGTTGCGCAGCGACCGCGACTTGCCCACGTAGAGAATCTTTCCGTCGGCATCTTTGAAGAGATAGACGCCGACGTCAGTGGGAAGATTCGCGGCTTTTTGTGCGAGTTCCATTGCGGGAGTAGAATAGAGTGCGGGCTCTACCTGGAGCCCGCCTATAATAAGGGCGAAGATGGACGCGCCAGGGCAACACCCATGATAGCAAAGTGAATCCTATTCTGCGCACAGCATGAGACTGTTCAACCCCAATGTTTTCGCTGTCATCCTGCTGGCCAGCGCCCTCCCGGTCTGGGCGCAAGGGATATCCCCGTCCACGCCACCACCGCCTCCCCCGGTAGAGGCGGTGCCAGCTCCAAAAGCACCCCCAATCGATCCATCCACGCCGCCTCCACCGCCATCGGCAGATGTTGTGGCCGAAAGCACGAGTGCGCCCGCTGAACCGGTGTTCGACCCGTTACACGCGGAGAAGAGCGTGGAGGTCGGCATCTTTTACCTGAAAAAAGGGAATTACGACGCGGCGATTAACCGCTTTACGGACGCAACGCATTACGAACCGAAATTGGCGAAGCCGTGGAGATTGCTGGGAGAAACCTACGAAAAGAAGCACGACGCAACCCACGCCGTTGAATCCTACAAGAAATATCTGGAAATTCTGCCCGGCGCGGAGGACGCGGCGAAAGTAACCAAGCGAATTGCCGAACTGGAAGAAAAAGCCGGGCAGCAGGTTTCCAAGCGATCCACAAATTAAATTGAACGAAGCAAGCGGTCGTTTCGTGGCGCCGGCATCTTGCCGGCGATTTTGGTTGCGCCCGCGCTCAAAAACGCCGGCGGGACGCCGGCGCCACACTCGACAAGAAATGCAAATTACCGGACGTGTTCCAGGAACTTTCGCGCGCGGGCGTAGTGCTTGAATAATTTCTCTTCGGCGCGAAATTCGCGGGAATGCGCCTGCAATCCGCACGCGGCGGCGCGCACGGGGTGCTTTACGTGAAGCATTTCGTGGTAGAGGATGAATTCCACGGCGTAGGACGGCACCTCCACGCGGTCCAGGCGGTTGTTCATGACAATTTGGTCGAGAGATGGATCGAAGCAGCCGAACTGGGAGCGCCACGGGCGTGAACTCCAGCCGAGGCGCGGCTGGTGGAGTTCTCCGTGGAAATATTCTTCGTTGAGGGCGTTGAACATCGGCGCTAGATCATGGGCCGCGCCTTGGGGCCTGTGAACAATGCTACGCGCGCGTTTCAGCCGTACGCTTGCGATGTGACTGCGTGTGGTGTGGGCCAACGCGTATTGCCGATAGAGAACGCGCAATTCTGCGGGAAGCCGGCGGCGATACATCTGCGCCAATAGAATGGCCGCCGCGGCTTCGATTACTTGCACGGGCGCATCGCTTAGAATATCGGAAATCCGAACTTTGGCAATTCCATCGCGCAGCCGCATGGTATGCGACAGATTTGCGTAGGGGAAAAGTTCCACGATGAATTGCGGCGGGCGGCCAGAGCACCCCAGCCGCGTGAAAATGCGCTGAAAAATTCGATCCCCGCCGTTGAGCGTCACCGGCTTGGGACGCTTCTCCCGTGCGACTGCTGTTCCCATCATGATGGTTTGCGCCTCACAGGAACCGGTGCCATTTCCTTGGAAACTTTTTCGAGGTCCTTCGAGGCATCCTGCGTGGCCTCGATGGCGTCCTCGAGATTATCCTTGTACGTATCTCGCTCAGGGCCCTTGGTCGCCAAATCCTGCAAATAAGGCAATGCTTCCTTGACCTGCACTTGTAAAGCTTTCACGCCGTCGCGCATGTCTTCCTGTTTCTCAAGGCCGAGGTCGAGCAAATCCGCGGCGTCGTCGATGCAGCCGGTGTATCCGTTGATCAAGCTGTTGATGCGGTCGGTGCGTTTCTCGTCCGCTGGATCCAGGTGGGCAAACTCATATTGGAGTTTCTTAATACGGTCGCCGGCGAATATGGCGTAGAGCACCAGCCTCGGGCCAGTCATTCCCGCGTCGCGAATCTTGTCGGCTTCGGCGTCGCTGAGATATTCTTTCTTTGTCTGCGCGTCAACAGGACGAAGTGAAAGCAAGCTGGACATGAGGGTGGCAAGCAACAAGAGAGCAGCCGATTTGGCGAAAGTTTTCATAGCACCTCACGGATTCGGCTTTTTCGAACTCCTGTCCGGCTGGCGCGGGAAAAGCGCGTCGATGAGATCGTTTTGAGTTCTTACCAGGTCCGCGCGAACCTCCCGGAAAAACGGGCGCTTGTCCACTGGAAGCGTAAGGATCAAATCGTCGATGCGGCGGATATTCTCGCGTACGCTGATTTGAAGCTCCTTGAATCCCGCTGGTTTTCTCTCGGCATCGGCGCCGGTGGCCTTCAGCGCTTCCGACATGTGCTGAATTTCGTCGCGATACTGTTCGAGTGTGTGGAGCGAAGCCACATCCTCTCCCTCGCTGAGTTGTTTCCTGGCCTGTTCGACCTGATCCGCCCCCAGCTTTATGAGCACACGGGCCTTGCGCACAGGGTCGGATTCCTGTTCGTACCGCGCCGTCTCCGCAGCCATTCGATCCTGGGCGGCAAGCGGCGTGAGCAGCACCAGCCAGGCGATCGTCACTGCGCACAGTTTCAGCATCGGAGAATTAGTCACGCTCTCAGTATTTCTTTCTTTTTGGCGCCTGCCCCAATTCGCTCTGCAGGGTATAGATTCTGCGCCGCGCCTGGAAATCCTGCGTTTCGTTCTGGCCGTTGTCCAGGTCGAGAAATTTCTGGTATAGCTCGATGGCTTCCGGCTTCTTGGAAAGTTTATCGTAACAGATGGCGCGGACAAACCAGGAAAGCAGCTTCGGATTTTCCAGTTTGGCCACGCGGTCCATGGCTGCGATCGTGCCTGCGTAGTCTTCGCTCAGGAAAAGCGCGTTTACAATATCGCGGGCCGCTTCCACGGATTGCGGATGGCTTGCCAGAACTTTGTTCAATATTGCGATTGCCGGGAGATATTCGTGCAATTCGATTTCGACGTGCGCCAGCCAAACAGGCAGTTCCTGATCCTGAGGCGATTGTTGCGCCGCATTCACGATGGCATCCTGCGCATCCTTCCATTTTTTCTGATGCACAAGGATATCGCCGCGCATCTTTAGATCATCTGGAGTAGGCGTGGAACCCGCTTCTGCCTGGTCCAATTCCGCAAGCGCATCGTCGAAGCGGTCGATTTCCATCAGCACGGAAGCACGATCAAAATGTTCAGCGCGGTCGTCGGGTTTGAGTTTCAAATACTCGGCGAGCGCATCGGCACCCGGTTCGTATTTCTTTTGCGTAAGCAATGCCTTGGCGAGGCCAAGGCGCGCAGGCGCGGAATCACTGCGCGTTCCAACAGCGGCGCGGAATTGTTCTTCCGCTCCGCCTGAATCTCCCGCGCGAAGAAGCAAGCGGCCGAGCGAGAAGTGATACTCGTAGTCTTTGGGAGAAATCGCCAGGGCAGCGCGATACTGGTCGATGGCTTCGGCAATCTTTCCGGCATGTTCCAGCGCGACGCCTGCCAAAAAACGCGGACGGCTTTCGGCCGGTTGCAGTTCGGCGGTATGAAGGAAGTTCTGCGCGGCTTCCGCTGGATTCGAATCCAGCAGCACCAGGCCCAGGTTCAGATAGGCCGGAGCCATTTTGGTATCGAGCGAAATGGCGCGGGAAAACTCAGCTTTCGCCTCATCCCAACGTCTTAGCGCGGAAAACGCATAGCCAAGCTGAAAATGGGAATAGGGATCGTCAGGGCGCTGCGCAATATATTTCTGAAGAGGCTCCAGTGCGGATGCGAAATCGTTCTTGTCGATGGCCTCTTTGGCCTGCTGTAACAACGGCGCGAGAGGATCTTCCTGCGCCTGGGTGGGCGCTTTCGCTGAAGGCTTCCGTTGAGACTGAGCCAGCAACGCGGCTCCCAGCAGGGAAATCATGCAGAGAAGAGTTGCCGCTCGAAGCAAGGCCGCCGAAATGTGGGAAGGTCGATCCATCGTTCGTTATGATTTGCGCCGAGCGGTCTTGGTTTGCGAACCGTTGCCGCCATTCGAACGGCGGGGTTTGAGGGCCGGTGCTAGAAACTTTCCCGTGTGCGAATGCGTATTTCGTGCCACCTGCTCCGGCGTCCCCGTGGCGATGACCATGCCGCCCCGCTCGCCGCCTTCCGGGCCCATGTCGATGATCCAATCGGAGGACTTGATGATGTCCAGATTGTGCTCGATCACCAGGATCGAAGCACCTCCGTCGATCAGCTTGCGGAATGCGGTGAGCAACTTATCAATGTCGTCGAAGTGCAAGCCGGTCGTGGGCTCGTCGAAAATGTACAAGATTCCCTCGTTTGCCTGCGACGTGAGATGCGCGGCCAGCTTCAGGCGTTGCGCCTCGCCGCCAGAGAGCGTCGTCGCGGATTGTCCGAGGCGCAGGTAACCGAGTCCCACTTCATCGAGAATGCGCAGCTTCGACGTAATTTTGGGGACGCCGGAAAAGAAAACCAGAGCTTCGCGAACAGTGAGGCCCAGCACCTCATGAACATTCTTTTCGCGGTAGCGGACTTCGAGCACTCCGCTCTTGAATCGCGTGCCGCGGCATTCCTCACAGACCAGTTCGACGTCCGCCAAAAATTGCATTTCCACGGTGACGATACCTTCGCCTTGGCAGGCTTCGCAGCGCCCGCCGGGAATGTTGAATGAGAAGTGGCCGGGGTGGTAGCCGCGTTTTTTGGCCTCCGGTGTGGAGGCGAAAAGTTCGCGGATCGCATCGAACGCTTTCATGTAGGTTGCCGGGTTCGAACGTGGCGTGCGCCCGATAGGCGATTGGTCCACCAACACAACGGCTTGGAGCAGGTCATCGCCTTCGATCCGGTCGCATAATCCCTTGATGGATGCTCCAGTGCGCTTTGCTTCCAGCGCTTTGTAGATTACATCGTGCACAATTGTCGATTTTCCTGAGCCGGAAACCCCGGTGATTGCCACAAGCATCCGCAAGGGAATCATCAGATCGATATTTTTCAGGTTGTGCGCGCGCGCGCCGTAGATTCGTAGGAATTTTCCGGCGGGCTTGCGGCGCAACGCCGGGACGGGGATATGCAGATCGCCATTGAGATAGCGAGCGGTTAGGGATTGCTTGCTCTTGAGTAGTTCGCTGCGCGGACCGGCGTAGAGCAGATTTCCGCCATTTTCGCCGGCACCGGGGCCCAGATCGATCACGTAATCGGCGGCGGCAATCGCATCGGGGTCGTGTTCCACCACCAAAATCGTGTTGCCCAATTCGCGCAGGCTTTTCAGGATGCCGATCAGGCGATGGGTATCGCGCGGATGGAGTCCAATCGAAGGTTCATCCAGCACGTAGAGTGCGCCTACCAAATGCGATCCGAGCGAAGTCGCCAGCTGAATACGTTGCGCCTCGCCGCCGGAGAGCGTCGAGGATAGCCGGTCCAGCGAAAGATATTCGAGGCCGACTTCATCGAGAAATCGCAGTCTTTGTCGAATTTCTTCTAGAATTTTCTCGGCGATGGCAGTTTGCTCCGCGCTCAATTCGAGGTTGTCCACAAACTGACGAGCCTCCGTCACCGTCATCGCACAGACTTCCGTGATGGACTTGCCCGAGAGGCGAACTGCGCGCGCTTCCGCCCGCAGGCGAGTGCCGTGGCACTCGGGACAGATCGCGTAGCCGCGATACCGGCTGAGGAAAACGCGCACGTGCAGCTTGTATTTCTTGCGTTCCAGCCACTGAAAGAATCCATTGATGCCGTTGTATCCGGATTTGGGCGCGCCTTCGACAATCAAATCCTGCTGCGCGGATGTAAGGTCGCGGAAAGACACATCGAGCGGAATATTTTTCGCGCGCGCGAACGTTTTCAAATCATTCAGCAGGACGCGGTAGCGCGGCGTGGTCCACGGTTGGATCGCGCCGGCATTGATCGATTTGCTGCGGTCGGGGATCACCAGATTGATATCGAAATCGACGGTATTTCCGAATCCCTGGCAGCGCGGGCACGCGCCGTACGGGCTGTTGAAAGAAAACAGCCGTGGTTCCGCCTCCTGATACACCGCGCCGCACGTCTTGCATTCGAATCGCTCGTTGAAAACCATCCGTTCTGGTTTTGTTTCCGGCGATTCGGCGACAAATTCCAGAATTGCTTCTCCGCGTCCCTCGCGGTAGCAAATCTCCACTGAATCGATAAGCCGCGAGCGCATGTCAGTGCCAATGGCAAGACGGTCCACAACCACGTAGGCAGGCTTCGAAAAATCGATATCGAGCAGCGTTTCGGGGGAGGAGAATTCGTGCATACGGCCGGCCTGGTACAGTCGTTGAAAGCCGCGCCGTTGCAATGCGCCCAGCGCCAACCGGACAGCCTCGGACGAAACTTTGGCGGGTTTCTTTACCGCCAGCCGTTTGATCGGCGGCGCGGGCGGCGCCGCGATTTCCAAAGTGTAAAGGACGTAGAACCGCCGGCCCTCGGGGAGCGCGAGGACGCGAGCCGCGATTTCATCCATCGTGTCCTTGCGGACTTCGTGCCCGCAATTTGTGCAGAACGTCCGTCCTGCGCGCGCATAGAGCAAGCGGAGGTAATCGTAAATTTCCGTCGCGGTCGCGACGGTCGAGCGCGGATTGCGCGTCGAGTTCTTCTGCTTGATGGCGATGGCGGGAGCAATGCCGGTAATTTCGTCCACGTCCGGCTTCTCGATGCGCTCCAGAAACTGCCGCGCGTAGGCGGAAAGGGACTCGACATAGCGCCGCTGACCCTCCGCATAGATCATGTCAAACGCGAGGCTCGATTTGCCTGAACCTGAGACTCCAGTGACCAGCGTTATGGCGTTGTGGGGAATTTCGAAATCGATGTTCTTCAGGTTGTGCACTCGCGCACCGCGCACGCGAATGTACTCCTGCTCCGGCGCGTCCATCACAGGGCTGGGTTGCCCAATAGCGATCTGGTCTCTCGTGGCCACGCGACCCCACTCCTCAGCGCCTCTGGCGACACTGGTCTAAACTTTTGATTATACGGTGTTGTGGGAGTGCGAGCAATTAGGAGGCGGATCATACATAGCGAGAAGACCTGCCAGCGTGGCCAAACCCTCGTCTAGTAAATCACTGTTGTCAACTGCGGTAAAAAATGCCCATTTCGCATCACTTAATTTTCTGATCTGCACGTTTGACCAGCAGGACTAGCCCTGCAAAAAAGTGAATGCGCGCAACGAAGAGCACGAACACAACTTGATTTGACATTAATAAAATCCAACAGGGAAAATGGAAGTCTCGCACGAAGGACTGCAGCGCATACGGTCCTCGAACCGAAGCGACGCTGTCAGATCGGTGAATAAGCCGCCGGATTCAGCTGTCGAACCGCGCGTCTCACTTGCACCCGGAAATGTTTTCTCTATGGCTTGTTCAGCAAGACAAATTTTTCCAGTCGCCCAGCAGCGTCGGCGATTCTTGAGGCACCATACACGTTGCCGTCGTGATCCACGGCCACGCCCTCCGAGCCGCCGGTAAGGCCGTCCGGATTCGGAATGAACGCGATGACTTTGCCGTCTTTCACGCTGCCAATGCGGACGCCTCTTTCGCAGCCGGGGTTATAGCCGTGGGTCCCCGGACGGTCCGCGTGCGATTCTGAATCGCTGACGTAGAGGATGTCGTTCCGAATGAAGATTCCGCTCGGCCTGCCGAACTGTTTCCACTCGGCGATGAAATTGCCATCCTGATCGAGGATCTGGACGCGGTTATTGGAGCGGTCGGCGACGAACAGGCGTCCTGCGGAGTCCATGGCCATGGAATGCGCTTCGATGAACTCGCCCGGCCCGCTGCCTTTCTTGCCGATCACCTTGATGAACTTCCCGTTCTTATCGAACTTCGTGATGCGGGAGTTGTCGAGGGACGGCGCGTGGCCCTGACTCACGAAGATGTTTCCGTTCGGAGCAACAAGCACGTTCGTCGGCGCATCGAGGACACCGGGGTCCGCTGCAGCGACTCCCGCCTTGCCCAGCCTCATCAGGACTTTCCCGTCGGGACTGAATTTTATGGCCTGCTGACCTTTGCCATCCTTGTCTCTATAGTCTGTCACCCAGACGTTTCCGTCCTCGTCCACGGAGAGACCGTGAGGCTCAACGAACAGGCCCTTGCCAAACTGTTTGAGAATCGTGCCGGTTTTCTGGTCCAGCTCCAGAACGGGATTTACGTCTGAATTGTCTTTGCAGGTGTTGCTGCCGCATCGCTCATAAGTCCAGATATTTCCGTCGGGGGCGATTGCGACGCCTGCCGTGGCTCCAAATTGACGGCCGTCCGGCAACTGCGACCAGTTTAGGACGGTGGTGTACTGCGTGGGCAGGTCTTTAGCGTTGGGAGGTGCGTAACTGGCTTGTGCGAATGCGATCCCTCCCGACAACGCGACGATTGCGGCCATGGATCCTGCGAGAGCCGACCGCACTTGAGAATTACTTAACATCACGAGCCTCCGGAACGTCAGCCTATTCCGGGGGACGCGTTTCGTCAACTTTGTTGGATTAAGAATTTTCGGATGTTGCAAATGCAAATGAAAATCGTTGGATCGGAGTCACGCGGGCTTCGCACGGTGGATTTCTGGATAAGTTAGCATCGCAAAAGAGCACAGGTTGAAACCTGTGCTACTTAAGACCTTTCAATTGCCGTTATCCTGGCGAACTCTGTTAGGATTCCAGCTTGCTTGACGTTACTTCGCTGTTTGCAAAATTAATCTGGAACTTTCAGGGTGTGACTATGAAAAAGTCCGGCGCTAGCCAGGGCCAGTCGGCATCGGAGCTTATTTCGAAAAGGATCGACGAGCTTGGAGACTGGCGCGGGGAAACCCTTCGCAGAATGCGTAAGCTTATCCAGGAAGCAGACCCGGACGTCGTCGAGGAGTGGAAGTGGATGGGCACTCCAGTTTGGTCGCACGACGGTATCATTTGTACTGGCGAGTCCTATAAGAACGTGGTGAAGCTTACTTTCGCCAAGGGGGCGTCGCTGAATGATCCGGCGCGTCTATTCAATTCGAGTCTCGATGGAAACGTGCGCCGCGCGATTGACATCCACGAAGGAGAGGAAGTTAACGTGACCGCCTTCAAGGCGCTGGTTCGCCAGGCGGTTGCGCTCAACAGTTCCGTCAAATTGAAATCTTCGAAGAAAGCGAAGTCGTAAGGGAGCTCACGAATAGGTATTTTCAGGAGAAGAGCTAAAGATGAAAAAACAATTTATGGCACGTCTCGCTTTCAGCGCAATTGCAATCGTTGCGGTTCTGGGCGCGCAATTAATGGTTCGCGCCGCGTTCGCACAAGGTTCGCCCGGCAAGTTTCCCGTCTTCGAGCCTGACCCGGAATTTCCGAAGATTCCGAACGGCTGGACTCTGGGCAGTGTGGCCAAGGTTGTCGTTGATCGCCATGACAACGTGTGGATCATCCACCGGCCGCGCACCGTTCCGGCTGGTAAGACGCCAGCGCCACCGGTTCTGGAGTTTGACGCCGACGGAAAATTTATTCAGGCCTGGGGCGGAGACAACGCGGGCTACGACTGGCCGGACTCGGAGCATAACGTTTTCGTGGACTACAAGGACAACGTCTGGATCAGTGGCAGCAGTCCCAGCGGCCAATCGAAGACGAAGCGCTCGGATGACATGCTGCTGAAGTTCACTAATACGGGAAAATTTCTGATGCAGGTGGGCGGGCGTTCGGTAAGCCTCGGCAGCAAAGACCCGAAGAGCGTGAATAAGCCGGGGGACTTGTTCGTTTACGCGAAGACCAATGAGGTTTACGTGGCGGACGGATACGGCAATCGCCGCGTCATTGTTTTCGATGCGGATACCGGCGCGTTCAAGCGCATGTGGGGAGCATTTGGCAAGCCGCCGGAGGACGATGCGGGGTCCGGAGGCCCTGGTCCCTCTGGCGGACCGCTGGGCGCACCCAGCAGTGTCGGTTCGTCAGCTTCAGCGCTGGACACGGAGGGTCCGGGTTCACCGAGGTTTGCGAGCCCGGTGCACGGCATAATGATTTCGAACGATAACATCGTGTACGTCGCGGACCGCAGCAACAGGCGCGTGCAGCTGTTCACGCCCAAAGGCAAGTACCTGCGGCAACTTTTCGTAAACCGGGCCGGTCCGGCTACCGATTCAGCCTGCGGATTCGCGTTCTCACCCGACAAGAATCAGCAATTTCTGTACATTGCGGACCTCGGGAACTCGCATATTGTGGTGGCCGACCGCAAGAAACTCGAAATCCTGTATCAGTTCGGAAAGAGGGGACCCGGACCGGGGGATTTCCAGGGGCTGCACCATATTGCCGTCGATTCGAAGGGCAATCTCTATACAGCGGAAGTAGCGCCGGGCGCGCGCGTCGAGCGATTTGTGTACAAAGGTCTTTCGTCAACAGTGCCGTCCAACGCGGTGCCGCCGGATCCATTGCCGGCAAGCCACTAAAACAAAGACCTAGACCACAATTAGTGATTAGACCGCCGCGTTTCCTGCCTCCCGGCTGGTATGAGCGTGGGCCCTCGCGGATAGCACAGGACCTATTCGCAAAATTCAGGAAGCGATTTTAAGAAGCCTGGCCGCATTTTCTCCCAGGATCGCTCTCTGAGTGGCGGCGCTCAATCCTGAACTCAGAACGAAATCAGCCTGCCGGTCTTCGCCAAACAGGGCTTGCGGATCGTATCGATTGCCCGCCGCGTCACGCTGAGATGGATCCGTCGCGGATACCGGCTCATTCACGGATGCCGGGAAATCGGTTCCATATACAACTTGGCTGGCACCCACTTCGGCGACCAGATGCCGCAAACCCTCCGCGGAGTATACGACCGTGTCCACATAGATCTGTTCCTTGAAATAGTCGCCGGGCAATTTCTTGACTGGCTTGCAGGTCGCTGGAATTTTTTCCGTGCAGTGATTGGAGCGCCCCAGGTAGGACGGCAAATACCCGCCGCCGTGAGCCGCGACAATTTTCACTCCCGGATAGCGGTCCAGGGTTCCTTCAAAAATAAGGTGAGAGAGAGCAACCGTAGTTTCCAGCGGATTGCCGATGATGTTGTTCAGGCCGCCGTTTCCCTGAAACCGCTTTCCGGCTTCCGGGAAACCCACGGGATGAATAAAAATCACGATCCCCAGTTCCTGGGCTTTGGCCCAAAACGGGCTGAACTTTGGGTCGGACAACTCTTCTCCGTTGATGGTCGCCCCGGTGACAAATCCCCGAAACCCATGCTTGGTGACGCACTCTTCCATCTGCTCCAGCGTCAGGTCGGGGTGCTGCAACGATAGTATTCCCAGGCCAACAAAGCGATCGGGGTGAGCTTTGCATAAGGCAGCCAGTTGTTCATTCTGGCGCTGTGCAAGCTTGGCGGCTAGGTCTCGATCCGCCCAGTAGTTGTATCCGGAGAACATGCTCACGGCCTGAACGTCGATTCCGTGTGCATCCATATTTTGCAAACGGTCGGCTATCTTGGCCGGGTCCAACATTGTGAATCGCCGGTTTGGGTTCAGGAATCCGTTGTCTTCTTTGGATTCTTCTTCGTGGCCCTTCAGCAGATCACGGACATCGGGGAAACAGTGGGCGTGAAAGTCGATCGTTTTTAGTCGGCGTCCTCCCACGGAAATCTTGCGGCGTTTTGCGGGAGATGCTGATCGCGAGGGATCGGCTGCTGCGTCCAAAAGGTCACAGCCGCTAAGCAAAACTCCAGCTGCGGCGCCCGCCGCGTTTCTCATGAATTCTCTGCGATCAGCCATTCCAAGCCTCCGTTTGACATCCAAAGCGGATCGAGTCACTAGTCGATCGAAGAATTCCCGACGACGTTTAATTTTTTTACGGCAGTAACCCCGTGAGTTATACCCGCGAAATGATTAAGTCAAGTTGTTTTCCATGTAAATGCGTGCACCGAGTGTTGTCGGCCGTCAGCGGCTGGGCCAACACGCCGAAGCAAAACATTTTCGATTAACAGCAGGGCGCGTTTGAGGGGGATGCGTTTTAGCGAATCTAATTTCGAATGAAAAGGCAACGGACAGAGAGATTGACTTCACATCCCTGTTAAAGTAAAAATTGGACTAACGAGAATTGGTATCGGTGGAGAAAAAGAATAAACCAAGTGATCCTTGGGAGCTGCCCGCGAATTGGGCGTGAGTTCCCCAGCATGGCCCTCGGGCGGGGAACTCGCCGAATTCTACAATTTGTTGATGCCGAATATCCGATGGACGCGCGATTGCCCTGGCCGACGCTGTGAATGTGCAGTGAAGAACGCAAGGAGATTGGATATGAGAATTCGCTGTTTCCCCTGCTTGGCAGTTCTGTTTGCTTCGGTTGCAATTTCCCCGCTGTTGCCTGCACAGTCTCCCCAAAGTACTCTCAGCATCGAGAAGCCCAGTGCAACTGCGAACCTGCCTTTTGATCCCCATGACTTAAGCGGGAATTGGATCGGCGACGCTCAAAACCCTAAAGCCGGAAGACGGAATTGGGGCGCCTATGACCAAAAGACACCGGAACCGCCTTTAACGGATTGGGCCAAGCAGAATTTGCTGATGAAATCGATCTCGCACGATCCCATCCCGGGAGGAAAGACTCTGCCAGGATGGGATCGCGCGGGGCACCTTTGCCCGAATAACCAGGATCCGTGTTATGCCACGGACCCTAATGGCGTTCGCGCCAATGATCCCGATGGCGAATATCCCGGCAAGGATTGCGAACCTCTGACTGCGCCGGCCATGTATGACTACCCCAGCCTGGGCATGCTGACATTTTTTATGACGCCTGAGCGAATCGTTCAACTGAATAATTATCATCGGGAATGGCGCATCTTCTGGCTGAACCAGGAGCATCCCAAAGAAATGGATCCCACTTTCGAGGGGGACTCGATCGCCCACTGGGACGGGAACTCGCTGGTGGTGGACACCATCGGCTTCAATGGAAGAACCCAGATCACGCAGAGCCTTGGCCAGTGGAAGAGCGACACCTTCCATCTTGTGGAGCGCTGGACCCGTGTGGATCACGACCACTTGATCCTGGATATGACCTATTACGATCCAAAAGCGTGGGGCGACAAGTCGTGGTCAGGATTTCGCAGATATTACCACCTGGTGCCCATTCAGGAAGTTCACGATAAGACTTACCAGTTCGACCAATACACCGAATGGATCTGCAGCCCTGAGGACAACAAGAACTTCGATAAAAGGGTAACGGATTATTACAAGAAATAAGTGGAAACAAACCAAGGAAGGTGAGGCATGAGATCTACTAAGTTAAGCGGTCTGTTCGTTGGGTTGATTGCTCTGCTGTTCGTTTCCACACCGGTATTTGCACATCACGGGTACGCAGCCTATGACATGACGACCACTCTATCTGTTAAGGGGACGATCATGAGCCTGGTAATGGAAAATCCTCACTCATCGATTGCCTTTGACGTAAAGGATGCCAACGGAAATGTTGAACATTGGTTTTCCGAGAGCGGGAACCCGCGTAACATGAGGGCTGACGGTTTCACTCCGGAAACCGTGAAGCCGGGCGAAGAGGTTACGATTTATTATCATCCGTCGAGAAATGGGGCGCACGTTGTAGTCCTGACGAAGGTGGAGTTTTCTGACGGCCATGTGCTGCCTCAGCACCAGAAGGACCCAAATAGCGCAGGCCAGTGATTTGTATACAGAGGCCTCTCTTCAACGGCACCCTACAACGCCGTGTCGCTGGATCAATCGCCGGCAAACCACTAAAGCACAAAAAGAAATGTTCTTGCAGGCAATTGTTCGCATTCACCGCAAACCTACAGGCGCAGTTGATTTACATGAAGTCATGCAGTGGATCCCGTTTTCTCGGGTGGTTCTTCGCCAGCTAACGCGAGTTGCGCTTACATTCGCCGCAACATATGAATCCTTACTTACAGACCATCAAGATTTACATCTTGGATACAGAAGCCATTCCCAAAGCGGGCAACGGTGACCAGGCCCTTCAGGTAGCGTGAGTCGCTGAAAGACATTGTCCAATATTGTGCAGCCCCGATCTGTATTCATCCAAAACCAACCCAAATACTCCCGACCCATTTAATGCCTGTGATGACCACCGCGATTGCCGGACGCTAGGACAGTTACATTCGCAGATGCAGATACGGCGGTGTTAGCAACGCTTGTTGCAGTGACCTGACAGGAAGATGCGGTTGCAGGCGCTGTGTAAAATCCACTCCTATTGATAGAGCCGCAGGTGGAAGACCAGGTAACCGTTTTGTTCGTGGTTCCCGTCACCACTGCCGAAAATTGCAGCGTTGCGTTCGTGTTAATCGAAGTTGATGTCGGGCTAACAGTGACCGTGACCCTGACCGCTGGGACCACCACAGTTACATTCGCAGATGCAGATACGGCGGTGTTAGCAACGCTTGTTGCAGTAACCTGACAGGAAGATGCGGTTGCAGGCGCTGTGTAAAATCCGCTGGTATTGATCGAGCCGCAGGTGGAAGACCAGGTAACCGTTTTGTTTGTGGCTCCCGTCACCACTGCCGAAAATTGCAGCGTTGCGTTCGTGTTTATCGAAGTTGATGTCGGACTGATAGTGACAGTGACCGTAACCGCTGGGACCACCACAGTTACATTCGCAGATGCAGATACGGCGGTGTTAGCAACGCTTGTTGCAGTAACCTGACAGGAAGATGCGGTTGCAGGCGCTGTGTAAAATCCGCTGGTATTGATCGAGCCGCAGGTGGAAGACCAGGTAACCGTTTTGTTTGTGGCTCCCGTCACCACTGCCGAAAATTGCAGCGTTGCGTTCGTGTTTATCGAAGTTGATGTCGGACTAACAGTGACAGTGACCACAGGAACCACTGCCTGCACAATGATTGTGAGCGAGGAATTACCTGTTCCAACGTTGTTCGTGGCTGATATGGTCGCTGTCGTTGAACCCACCGCCGTTGGAGTCCCTGAGATCAATCCAGTAACCGTATTAACAGAGGCCCATGACGGCAAACCAACTGCGTCGTAGCTCGATGGGAACGCGGAAGCGAGGATTGAATAGCTAAAGGGGCTACCAACAACGGCGCTCGCCGATAACGCGCTGGTGATAACGGGAGCGGCAGGTGCCGCGGGCGCGCCTGCTTTAAATGTAATCGCAAATGCAGCCATCGTTGACGAACTATTTGCCTGCGTCCAACTGAATGCCAGCGGTGATGTACTAGTGTAAAAAATGTGCTGCCAGCCGTCTCCATTGTTTAGTTTGCTGGAATCTGTCTCTCCATTGTAAGGAGTGTTATCGTAGACGAACCCTGTACCCACCTTGGTTGACGGCCCGTTTCCGGTTTCTTCAACCGCAAAAGCGATCCCCGGCTCTGCCGTTGGTGTAACAGTTGGCCCGTTAACGGTCGTTCCGTTAGTGGAATAGTATTGGCTATCCACATCTTCCGGTGAACTTGCTGCGCCTACTACATCGTAAATCACTACGAGCGTCGTATCCGATGGCATTCCGCTGTGGATTGTACAACTCATGCTCGTCGACGTAGACGCCGAGGGAACAAATAAAATTTGCGGGGCATCGGGTCCCGAAGGGCTACGTTTTGTCCATGTGTTTGACGGTGAACAAGAATCGATTGTAACTATATTTCCGCCCGAGTTTGTGTTTCCATCATCGACGGAGGCGACCAGTAAGTTTCCTCCAGATACGAAATAGTTGAGCTGGCTCGAAGTGCTTTCGTCGATTTGAATTGTTTGCTGATGCAGAATGTACATTCCGGTCGGCCTGGTCCCCGCCGTTGCCGCCTTGAACGCCATCGCAATGAAATTGAATGCATCGCGGTTGCCGGTTATAGCAAACGAAGGGTTGATGGTACCTGCGGCTGACTGAATGTATTCCTCTTCCGCGTCGCTGCAATATGGGTCCGCTGAATCCAATATGAAGTTGGCGCCCGCGTCGATCGAAGTGCTCGTGTTTCCACATAAGCTCGAGCCTAGCCCTCCAACCAGCATGGTGCTGGCGAGAATCAGGTCTCCGCTGGTACTGGTCGAGATTGCCGTACCACATTGCAACAAGGAAGGCGCCGCGGCATTGTTGGAGCAAGTGCCATCGATCGGCGAGTTGGTTGCCACTCCCGAAAATTCACGGATGGCACCGTGCCAATCGGCGACCGCGCCAGAGAAGTTCACGGCAATCTGAGTAATTCCAGATGGCACACCTGCGACATAATAGGCCGCTGTCGTCCATCCGCTCGTAGTGCTGACACCAAAGCTATACACGCTCGATTTGTTATCGACGATGGAGGAAACGGTTGCACCTGCCGGGTATGTCATCGTGAGAACAAGGAGGTTATTTGCCAGGGTTCCCGTGCCCATTGATCCGCCATATTGAATTTTGAAATTGTTTCCTGATTCATTCGTCGCGGAAAGACTCTTCGAGTAAACTAACGCAGGTGTCTGGGCGAATGACGCAACGGAAAAAGCCAGAATCACAATCAATGGAGCAATCCATTTAGATCTATTTGTCGCCACAATAATCGAATTTTTCATAAATCCCCCCAGACAGTGAGCAGCCTTTTGCATTGGAAGGCCAGACTCATCAAAAGTCAGTGATGCAAATCACTGAGCCTTGCACGTCGCGGCATGCTTCGTGCCAACGGCAATACTCATTATGACCGCCAATATAATTGGCGAGAAGCAATCTCATATACCTGTTGCTATTTAGGTCACATACTCTCTGCACAGCATCAAGTTTGGGACATTCGCGTATCAGAATCTGTCTCATTTGGGACATGATTGGATTTTTCCCCGCTAATCCCGATTTGGATTTGGGGCTCACGCACCGTACTTCTTGCGTGTTCTTGGATGCCGAGTCTCCTAAACGGATCTTGTCCGGATGTAGAAATCTGCTACTAGAGCTGAAGGGCAGCTTCCCAATAAGCAGGGCCTTTTCGGAAAGTGTGTGCGAGCTAGGCCGCCGTTGGAACCAATCCCATGTGCGAAAGTGGGGCTGCCTAAATGGCCCTATGTAGCTATAATCCAAAATGATCTCGTGACTTATCCTCGGCGCAAGCAAAAAGAATTAAGAGCCCGCTCGGCCGCCAGCTTTCGCGGTCTCCGGTTGATCGCTGCCTTTAAGCTTTTCAAGGGGCTGGTCTTGTTCGCAGTCGGCGTCGGTGCGATTAAGTTACTGCACAAAGACCGGGCTTTCGAGGTCGAACGCTGGGCAGATATCATTCGTGTCGATCCCAACAATCACTATATCCACCGTATATTGGAAGAACTTTCGATTCTTGATGGTCGAAAAATTAAGGAACTCGGCGTGGGCACTTTCTTTTATTCAGCACTTCTGCTGACCGAGGGCACTGGCCTCTTACTAGGCAAGCGTTGGGCTGAGTACTTCACGGTTGTCGCCACCTCTTCCTTTGTGCCGCTTGAGGTCTATGAACTCACGAAACGGGTTAGTTCTGCAAGACTAGTCGTGCTGCTACTCAACGTCGCCATAGTCGTTTACTTGGTGGTTGAGCTTTGCCGAAGTCGGAAAAGCCGCAGAGTGGGATAGTGCGTTATGAACGGTCTCATCTAAATGCACGGATTTGCGTCGAAACTCTGATCGGCGACCTATAGAGCCTGGAGATTGGCGGCGACCATGCATTGCGTCGCGACGATAAAGGAGGCCCCAAAGTGAGGGAACAGGGTTTGCTAATGGTTCGTAGTATCAGGTGGGGTTTTTCCGCCCCTTGGCGAAAGTGCTTTGATATAGTCTCGTCAAATGCTGCGCCCTTCCAAATCAGGACCAATGTCACGCGTATTGTGGTCACACACCGCCGGAAATGTCGCATCCAAAATTCCTGGCGCGACGGGAATTCGCGTCCAAACTACGTCCAAAACTCAGGATATAATGGGGGAAAATTGGGACCGGGAACCAGTAATGCCAACCGCATCAAAAGGGCTTATGGAGCGGGCGATGGGAATCGAACCCAACGCCGAACGCGGCTAAGTCACTGATTCCACTAATTGACAACAGTGGGTTGGCGGCCAATAGCGTCCAATTTCAATTCCGACGCTACCTTATTCGACAGCTTCGCGATGGGCATCTCCTACGACATGCCTGTAGATTTGCAGAGTGGTACGCGCATCGGCGTGACGGATCTGCCGCTGCACAACTTTGGGCGTGGCTCCGGAATCTGGCAGCAGCGCCGTGTGAGAGTGGCGAAATGCATGGAGTTCGCACCTTGGGAACTCGAGCGCGTCCAAGATGACCCATAAGTGATGTTCTACGACATTGTTTGACGATGGAGGTCGCCCGTTGCGAGTCACAAAAAGGAAACCCTCTTGATTTGGTTTCCAATGTTCCCGATACTCTCTCATGATCGTGGCGAGAACATTCGGAATGGGCAGCACGGTTTCACTTGTTTGGCTTTTAGTTGTCTGCACCTTGCCGTACCATGCGGATCGGCGGATGTGCAGCAATTGACGATCTAGGTCAACATCTCTCCATTGCAGACCGAGTGCCTCGCCTGCGCGGAGTCCCTCAAGAGCGAGGACAGAAAACAACGTGTGCCACGGCTCCTCAGCTAGAGAGAGTATTTTCTTAACCTGATCTACAGTGAAATGCGGTGCCTCAAAACGGAAATCCCGAGGCGGAAGACGCAGCTTACTCACGTCGATCTGCTCGCAGATGTAGCCCCAATCGCGGGCCGTTGAAAGAATGGACGAAAGTGTGCCAAGGACATTGAGCACGGTTTTGCGTGAAACTCCTTTTTGGAATACACGCGTGACAAATGTTTGTTGGTTCTCGACGCCGAATTGTTCCAAGCGTAGTTTGCTAAGCTGAGGAATGATGTAGCAGTGGAGATGTGACTTCACGGCGCGAGCGGAGGTGGTTGCTGCTTAGTGAGCACTTCCGTTTTCCACCTTTCGAGAAACTCGCAAAAGGTTGCAACGCGTCCGGGTCGATAATCGAAGCCGTTGATTCGGGAGAGAACGATTTCCATTTGACGTTCGGCTAGGTGTTTTGTCATTTCACGTTTGTTGCCGAGAATGACTTCCCGCCGAACGCGCTTCGTTCCCTCGCCGGTTATCTCGTCATCACGATACCGGCCCTTCCACTTGTCGCCATCGAGATAAACATAGCCCTTCTGGTACCGCTTCCTTGTCATCGAGCCTCTTCCGCTCGATGACCCGATTGCCTCGGGGGACACACTACACCGCGGTCTAGTGGCATGCAAACGGAGTTTTGGTGCTGTCGCCATTTTCTTTTTAGGTGCTTTCAATTCTCCCGCAGCACTTCCTCACATCATTGCAGGCATCAGCAACACTGCTCGTTAACAGTCGTAATAAGTTACGAAACCGAGAAGGGACTTCATGGGCGTCCGATTTCCCGTGGGTGCAACGGTCCAAAGACATTGAGTCTCCGTGCATTGGAAAGCGATTCGCTTGCGATCTTTGGTGAGATTTCGAGTTTTTTAGGAAATTGGGCCGGTCGATTCGAGAATGCGTTTTCTCTGTATTTGTCGCGGGTGGCCGTGAGAATCTCTCGCGCTCTGTCGTCAGCCATGACTCTGCCCTCCCTCGTCATCTAGAAAAGAGAGGAAAGCCAATGGATTTGGCCCGCCAGGTCGAATCTACTTAATATCGTAAAACGTTTTGAACCCAATAGTGCAATCCCAGTAGAAAGTCTGCGGTCAGGAATACAAACCAGTGGCGATTCTCGCCCGGCTCTGGCTTGTTCTCGTGACGGCCCTCACCAATAACCAGGTTCAACCGATCGCAATCCCGAGCTTACGGTTACTTTAAGAGATCAATAACTGTCCCAATGTTGAAATTGAGACGAGCCCTAAGGGCCTGCGAATACAGGTGTTGGATACGAAAAGGAGCAAAATCGATTTGAATTCACGGCTACTCTATTCCCGGTCGGAAGCAGCGAAGGGAGT
>Ga0265331_10000215_pt1 | contig 69639 bp, 52 predicted proteins | sample 41923metaG_FD_202088 | JGI IMG/M metagenome (GOLD analysis project Ga0265331, IMG submission 202088) | Rhizosphere microbial communities from Carex aquatilis grown in University of Washington, Seatle, WA, United States - 4-19-23 metaG | ecosystem: Host-associated > Plants > Roots > Rhizosphere... | reverse complement strand
CTTCCCGCCCCCAAGAGCGGTAATTTCCCAGTGCACTGTTTTGTCCTCCTCGGAGTTTCTTTCATCCAACTGAAACTTAACCGAGTTCGGGCAAAACAGTGCTATTCAATTTCGGAATTTAGGTTTAGTGACCAAGAATTTGCCGATGCCAAGGCAGCAGTCATCAGAGGACAATCACCCAACTACACCCAAGCGCACACCGTTGTGCTTGGCAAGCAAGTTCAAAAGAAAAAGTCGCTGCGCACCTTAACTATTTTAACAATCGTCGTCGGGGGATTTTTCATCCTGATGATTTTAAATTACATTTATCCGAAGACCCGTGGCGGAAACGGGGGGCTCATCACCACCGTCAATTGTCCAGCGGCCCGCAATCCTTGTCATGTTTGATGCCGTGCCTTCTGGAGACCCGGTAGAAGACCTTGGGGCAAAAGATTACTTGGACGCGACCATGAGGAAAAATTTATCCGGTGCCGTGGCCGGACTGAACGCGTTGTGTTCTGAGTTTCATTTTTACTCGGACGTTTCCCAGCCAGACCATACTATGATTTTTGGCTTTCGTGACATTGACCAGATTGGGGTCGTCCTGGCCGATAAAAACGGGAGTGTCACGGAGAGTAAACATGCAACGAGCGTCCAAAACGAGTATTTCGCAGCCTATGGGTTGCTGCGCGCGCACGCGTCCGATCCGTCGACACCGTAGCCGCCGGGTGTGCCTACTTTTGAATTTTCGGGTGCCTTATTCCTGCGATCTTACCAAGGGGGGCCTTTTTTCTTCGTGGGGTGCTGGCACGCCCTACCAAATCGACTTGATCAGCTTGCAATCTCGAATGGTCCGATCCTTCGTAACTAAACCAATCCCCTCAGCCATCGCAGTCGCCCCAATCAGCCGGTCGCTCGGGTCGTTGGAATATCCTGCGGGAAGCTGATTGGCAAGGATGGCAATTTCTTGAGTAATGGGGAACACGGCTGTCCGCGATGAAATTCGGCCGAGGAACGCCTCAGTCGTCCCATTAATATCAACCCGCCGGTGAGTCACCAGCCAGGCAGCCTCACACAGCGTTATTGCGGAAATTCCAAGCCCGCCCGTCTCGCTGCTTGTACGGATCGCCACGCTGGCCGTCTTCGATAATTTTGCGGGTTCGAATGCCAGCCAAATCAGTACATGGGTATCGAGAAGAATCATCGGCCTCCGCCTGTAAACCGGCTATGGCCGACGAGTCCGCCGTTTACGGAGCGGAGGCGTCTTCATGATCTTCCAATCTTTCAAGGGCACTACCGGAGACTCGATATCGCCAATAATCCTGCCTTCTCCCGCCATAAATCCGAAAATATCGTCCTTCTCCGACCCCACGGGAATCACCTTCACAACCGGCTTGCCGCGCTTGGTCACAATCACCGGCTCGCCGGTCACCTGGACCTCGTTTATGACTTTCAGGCAGCGTGCCTTGAACGCGCTCGCTCGCATCTGCTTCATGGGAACCTCTTCTTTCTCATGGTCATTTTAATTATGACCACTTTCAGAATCCCAGAGCTTTGGGGCATGCGTAGTAGCTCATTTTGATTAGAGAACGTGCCCTCTCCGTCCCTGAGGACAAGGGACGGAGAGGCCTCTACAAAAGCGTCTTTCCGTCTGGTATTGGTACTTGTAGAGGCCGCCCGGTTTTAGGGCGGGCAGTTTTTCGTCGTATCGACACTAAAGTGAGGCACTACCGGGACATGGGTGGGCTCTGATTTTGTCTTTAGTAGCACAGAAGTGACTGTGCAACAAATCCTCATACCTGCTGCGCCTTAGCCAGCGGCTTGGGAGCAATTCCGCCATTCACAATCACAGTGCGATCGACTCCCTGCAACACCGCGCGCATCAACTTCTGGCAGTCGGGATCGCCAAAGTATGCAGAGTGAATTCCGGAAGCCTTATTCTTCTGAAAAAACGCCGAGCAATCGACATCCCAAACGTTGTCCGGAACCGGAAGGTCATGATCCAGCCCGCTGCGTCCCAGCCGCCGCTTGCCAAAGTGCTTCAGGCCAGCGGAAAGTCCCAACACGGGATCCATGCCGCTGTAGAGCGCAGTCACGCGGTAGGTCAGATTGGCAATGGCGTCGCCGTCCGACTTGTCCACTGTTTCTCCGCTTCCGAACAAATCGTTATCCACGTCGGCGGCCACCATCAACAGCTGGTTGATCAGGCTGACCAGCAACGGCTGATTCTTCCGCGTCCACACTGCAGCCATCGCGCATTGAAGCAGATAGTTACCCATGCTGTGCGCGATGATGGAGGTCTTGGCGCGGCACCCGGTCTGATTCGTTTGACCCATGCCTTGGTCACGAGCCTTCTGTGCGGCAACCTGCGTCTCCTGCTGGCGATCCACCAACCAGTCGTAAAGATCGGAAAGGACCGTTGCAAGATCGTTCGCGCAGTCGCGGGCGTGCGCGCGATCCGGCAGATAGTCGAACACCTCTCCATCGGAGGGCCAGTCATACAAGACGCACTCGCCCAGCGAGTTCGGCCCAGTGAAAAACGTATCGCAAATTTGCTTATAACGCGTGGCTTCATCCTGCCAGGTGTTCTTATATCCGTGAACGAACAGCGTGACGTGCTTCTGGCTCTCGTTGTTATCGTCGGCGCCCAGCGGCGGAAATTGGCTGGCAACTTTCGCGAGCGCGTTCTTGAATTCGTCGCCCCCGGAAAGCAGCTTCCAGCTCGCTGCAACGTCGGCAGGCCCTTTCTCGTTGGTCCAGTATGTGAGAGCACCCCTCTGCGTGCCAAAATTAGCGGGACTGGTGGAACCCGCCGGAAGACTGCGATCGCTGATCATCCAATACAAGTTTGACCTCCTGAACCTAATTGACGCGCCAAAACACGAATTTGTAGCGGCCATTAAACGTATTGTCAAGTCAATTGTTCTTAATCTTCAGTAGTGTCCCCGCTTAAGATTGGATTGGGCTATCGGATGGTGAAACCTGGGAACGCCAATCTCCCGATTGGCGTTTTGCGCTTCCACCCCATCGCCAATCGGGAGATTGGCGTTCCCAGGCCAGACTCAGAAGTTGTGGCATCGCATTTCGTTGAACGCACTTCACTAAATTAAGGACACTAGCTAAATCTTTTGGGCGAACAAAAAAAGTGGGCCGGCTAAAAGCCCGGCCCACGATGCACCGATTCGATGCGGAAGCGATTGACTACCGGGCCAGCGGGTCCGGCCGAACCTGGAAATGATACAACTGGCTCGGCGTCCCCTTACCGCCTTCGGTCAGCCAACTGCCTCGTGTCTGGTTCGCGGCATAGGCTCCGCGGCCCTTCCATCCGGCGTTGGGATCGTCCACGCGGGCGTCGAAAAAGCGCGAGAAGAAACCCATACGGTAGGGCACCCTCATCCTCACCCACTCCTTGGTGTCCTGTTTGTACGCAATGAGCGAATCGGAGTTGGCTCCGTCTACGATCACCACGTCGTTGCCCAGGCCCAGCGAGTTGTACTTGTCGATGAACATGTAATAGTTGTTGTCGGACTTGATGGTCGGATCGGATTTAAATACCGGGCCCGGAATCGGCGTGAAGGTCCACCCTTCAGGGCATGCCTTGCCACTAATAGCGTCCTTTCCGGTTGGAATCGTCTTGCACTTCTTCCGGTCCAGGCTGGCCAGAATGCCCTCCGCCTGCAATGGCGACCAGACCACGCCTTTCGAGTCGACATCGATTCCGCGCGTCTGATTGCCGCCGATTCCCTTGGCGGCATCGTAGGGGACTTCATACACTTCTGTCTGGCAGGTCGCCGGAGGATTCGAACCCCGCGTCATGCGGATGAGCCTTCCCGGCATGATTTGCAGGTTCGAATACCAGAAGCTGTCGTCCACGGTGTTGTAGGCCACGCCGTACGCGCCGGGCTTGGGGATTCCTGCTGCAGGAGCGCACCAGCCCTGGGATTTTTCCGCGTCATGCGTTTTGTCCCAGAGGTTGACGTTCAGCCAGCCGATTCCGCCGTCGCGCTGCACGCTGAAATACAGCGTGTTGTCCTTGTCGTTCGAAAAGATGATGCGCGTGGATTCGAAGCAAAGATCGACGAAACCGAACTTGCCGGTCTTCGGATCGTACACGTCGACGCCCTTGCCGCCCGATTCGCGCGGCGATGCCTTGGCGAACGGGTTGTTCGAACCGGCCTTGCAGTAGTCGGGATTGCCGATTCGCGTCTCGACGTTGAACCACACGCGGCCCTGCGCGTCCATGGTGATCGGGCCGGGGTTGACGGGATCGTTCCACGGCAGCTCGTTGCCATAGTAGGGCGACGGCGCAAGCTGGGTTTGCGGCGACCACGTAATCAGCTTCTCGCGATCGGCCTCGTTGGGCAATGGGACAGGAACTTCGAAGCTCTCATTCGACTTCGGATCCAGAACAGCGAGGCAGGTGACCTTCTTCTTGCCGTTGCCGCAGTCACCGGACCAGTCCGCTCCGTACACCGAGCCGTACGCGTTCACGGTGGGCTTGCGCCGGTCGGTGCTGATCATTGCGTGCAGGAAGGCGGTCGGCACAGCCCAATTCCACATCGTGATCACCACGTTGCGCTCAGTCCCCACAGGACGCGGCGGCACCGGCGGCAGTTCGCCCTTGGCAATGCGGCCGCCCCAATCGGCGTACATCGCCAAAGTTCGGTCATGCCCCATGAGGTTAATGCCGCCCATCATTCCGCGGCCCACCTGGCCGGAAGAGATCAGACGTTCCCATGACTTCGGGCTGTCCTGCGGCAGGTTCAGGCTCGCTGGAATCTCGCGAGTGGACTTCAGCCCCATCTGATGGCACGTCCAGCAGCCTTTCAGCTGCGAGAGCCACTGGCCTTGATTGGTGATCACATCCGGCGGCGGTGGATCGTTTGCGCGAGTGTCCGCGTGCGTGTCCTTGACGGGATCGGGAGCGCCCTCCAGCGGCGGCGCGGGCGGAACCTTCATCGGGAATTCGCTCTTCGTCGGAATTTTTAACAGGGAGGCCCAATAGGCAGCGGGGTAATATTCCGCGGCAGCGCGGGCATTGGGAGCGAGCACGGCAGTCAAGGCGACTGTTTTCCCGGTGGTACTATCCAAAGGCTTGGAATCCACCAAACCGTAGCCTCGGACCCACAGCCGGTAATTCCCCTTGGGCAAGTCCGGAACCAGGTAGCGGCCCTGATCGTCGGTGACGACAATTTTGGCAAACTTGGTGGACGAATTCACCTGTTCCGCAATCACCCACACGCCCGCTTCGGGACCTTTCGAACTGGTCACTACGCCGCCGATGTCGGTGGCGCCGACCGTTACGCCCGGGGCGTTCGCTTGCGCGGGAGGCAGCGGCCGAGCTTCGGTTCGAACGATTGCCGAAATCGCGAGGAACCCACAAAGCAGCAAAAGCAATACGGCAAATGGATTTACCCATTTTGATCGCATTCGATTTCTCCTTATCGGTAAAACGCGGCCGGATAGCAAAGTTTTCATAGCTCGCACCCGGAAAACGTTCGAACACAGCCAGGTATCCGCACGCCTGACGCTCCAGCGAAATCGCTGTTTCAACACTCCCATTTTCCTATATGGCGATGAACGACCTACGGCAAAAGCCTTGGTGGGCGGAGTATAACGCAAAGTCCGTGCACTTGATCACGGATATTTTTGGAAATCTCGTTCGAACGCGAACAGCGGCCCAACCGTTCAGGCCTGTGGGCGCTGGGTTTCGTATTGTTTCAGTTTGCGGTATAGCGTGGTCTTGCCGATTCCTAGCAGACGCGCGGCAGCCAGCTTGTCCCCGGAGGTTTCTCGAAGGGCGCGGAAAATGGCGCGGCGCTCCAGAGCCTCCAGCGGCACCAGTTCGTCGCTGTCCGGCAATTTCTCCATCGACGTAAATTGAAGATTGGACGGCAAATCCCCCACATGGAGAATCGGCCCGGAGCCCAGCGCCATCGCGCGTTCGATTGCATTCTCCAGTTCGCGAATATTCCCCGGCCAGTCATACGCCATGATGCGCCGCATGGCGTCTTCGGAAATCGTTCGAATCGGCCGCGCCGGATCGGAAAATTTCTCAAGGAACGAACTGACCAGCAACGGAATGTCGCTCCGGCGGTCGCGCAGCGGCGGTAGCTTAATTTGGACCACATTCAAGCGGAAGTAGAGGTCCTGCCGGAATGCTCCGGTGCGGATCAAAGCTTCGATGTCGCGATTGGTGGCGGCAATCATGCGCGCCCGGATGCCGACGCGCTCGTTCGAACCGACCGGCTTCACCTCATGCTCCTGAAGCGCGCGAAGCAGCTTGGCTTGCAGGTCCACGGGCATGTCGCCGATTTCGTCGAGGAACAGAGTGCCGTCGCCCGCGGCTTCAAACAGTCCTTGCCTGGAATGCTGCGCCCCCGTGAACGCACCCTTCACATATCCGAACAACTCGGATTCGATCAGCGTGGGAACCAGAGAGGAGCAGTCCACGGGGGAAAAATTCTTATTGCTGCGCGGCCCCGAATAGTGAATCGAGCGCGCGACCAGCTCCTTCCCCGTTCCGCTTTCTCCCAGAATCAAAACGGGATACATATGTTGCGCGACTTTCTCGATCAGCTTGTACACGCGCTGCATTTTCGGCGAAACGCCAATTAGCCCGCCAAAGCCCGGCCGGCTGCGAAGCTGCTCGCGCAACAGGCGATTCTCCTGATCCAGCTCGATCGAACGCACCAGACGATCGAGCTTGGTGCGCAACTCCCACACATGAAAGGGCTTAGTCACATAGTCAGCCGCGCCCAGCCGCGTCGCTTCGATCGCCGTTTCGATCGTGCCATATTGCGTGAGCACAATGACGGCCACGTCCGGATTGCTGGCGCGTATCTTCTTGAGCAGCTCCAGCCCGCCGATCTGCGGCACCTTCAAATCGGTGACAACGATATCGATCGGATGCTGCTCCAGAATTTCCAGTGCCTGTTCGGTGGTCGCCGAGGCATGGACGTACAGTCCTGCTTCCAGCGCCACGTCGTTGCACAGGTTCCGCGTGCTGACTTCGTCGCCCACAATTAGAACACTGAATGTGGACGATTTTGCGGCAGAATTTTCCACTACTACATCCGTTTCCATGGCTGGGGTCCTCTTTCGAAACAGGAGCAAGGACCGTACCAAATCAGGAGAAACCCGAAACCGCTGGCAAGACAGCACTTACTGTAAAACTAGCCCGGTATTAGTTCCGAATTCTATTGCCGAATTGGGAATCAATGCAAGCTGTTTCACATGAATTAGCCGGCAAACTGTCTTATTTCAATGCAGGGCAGAAATGGGAATGGAGTCCATCCCAAATTGGCACGTGGCGTGACTTTCACCCCCCCTCTCTGGACTTAGTTTTCGGGGGGAATCCCTAGGGTGCCAGTTGCGGAGTGGCTCCATTGCACTTCGTACAGACCGTCGGTCGCCGATGCTGCATATATTGTTCCCGGTTCGCTTCCTGTCGCAACCGCGGAAAAGAATCCATCGGCCAGCGTGCCGGCGACGCGCGTCCAGGTTCGCCCCAAATCAGAGGAGGCAAACAGGCCTCCCGTGCGCAGGGAAACAACGAAGGTGCTTCCGGCAACGGCAAAGTCCTGAACCGGAGCGGATGGCAACCCTGCGCCTGGCTCGGCCCAGGTCTGCCCCGCGTCGCGCGAAATATAGAGCCCCTTGTGCGCAACGGAAACCAGCGTCTGGTCCTCTGAGGGGACACTATACAAGGAGATTGCGCCGCCCGAGGCTGGCGGCAGATCGTGCCAGCTCCACGATTTCCCGCCATCGGTGGAAAAAACCAGCCCGCGAAGCGATACCACCCATAGCCGTTCCCCGTTCGAAGATACGCGTACCGATTGCACCGGCAACGTCGCAAGCGGGCCAATCGGGTTCAGCATCCATGTTGCCCCCCGATCGGCGGAAACCAGCAATCCGGCCTCAGTTGCGGCATACCAACGATTCGAACTGAACGCCATGTCATTGACCACCGAATCCAGTGGGCGCGGCGCGTTTTGCGACTTCCGCGACGACGGACGGGAAGTGGGCGATGGCATCGGTATTGCTGCCGCATCCACACTTATGAAACCAGCGCGCAGCCACGATTTTCTTTCCGCGTCGTAGCGCATCAATCCGCCATGCGCAAGAGACGCCCACCATCCGCCAGGAGCGGCGTAAATGCGGGCCACCGGTTCGGCCTTCAGGCCTTGCCCCATCGGCATCCACGACTTGTCTTCATCCTCGGTGGCCAGCACCGATTCGCTCGCATTGGCAAGGACGGCGAGAACACGACCCGGCTGCGTGGCATCCAGAGCAATCTCGAGAATCTGGCGGTGAAAAAATCCGGGATTGGTATCGCGGAAATGCTCGCCGTCATCATCGCTGGAAAGTACTCCCAACTGCTCGGTACCAATCACCACACGTCCCGGACGGCCTAGAGGAACGACCACGGAGGTGACAACCCAATTCTGCGGCGTCGTGCGCCTCCAGGTCATGCCTACGTCAGATGTCTTCCACAAGCCCTCCGAAGTTGCGGCATACACCGAACCGGGATGGGCTGGGTCTTGAGTAATCGCGTAGGTACGCCGGGCCGTATAAGGAATTCCCTGAATCTTTTCCCACTGCGCGGCGCCGGTCTTACTGCGGTAGATTCCGGAACAGGCGCTGGCGTAGATCAGCTCGGGAGTCTTGAAATCGATTAAAAGACTCATGACATCGGAATCGTCGATCATGCCGTCGTGGATCGGGCGCCAGGTGCGCCCTCCGTCCGTTGTCTTCCACGGCAAATGAAACGTTCCCGCATAGATGGTTCGCGGATCGTGAGGATCGACGGCCAGAGAGTCGAGATTGCGCAGTTCCTCGTGATGTTCAGGCGAGATGCGTTCCCACGATTTGCCGGCATCGCGCGAGCGGTACACGCCATCGAGAGTTCCCGCCACGAGCATATCCGGATCGGACGGGGCCCGTACGAGCGCGCGTACGGCTTGCCCGGTCAATCCAGAGGGTCGCCAGTTCCGCCCCCCATCTTCGCTGCGAAATACGCCTCCCCCCGCGGCCGGGTCCTGCGTCCAGGAAGAAGCGAACAAGACGTTGGCATCGCGCGGATCCACCACGATGGAGGTGATTACGGCGTCCTGCCGCGCGCTGGCGCGCCCAAGCAGCGCCCAACGCTCGCCTCCATCTTCGGAACCGAAAATGTGACCATCCGCCGCCCCCAGGAAAATTCGCCCGGCGTGCGCGGGATCGACTGCCATAGAATGGACGTCTCCACCTTGCGGCCCAAGCGCCCTCCACGATTGCGCGCATGCAATCGTGGCTGGCAGCAGCCACATAAGTAAAACGGCGATAGGCCTTTTCAACATAAGTCAGACCCGAACCTGACGCACACCGAAACGGGCAAGCCCATATTCTACAGGTGATTGCACCAATTCGACGTTGGGAGATACGTTGGCGGCTACCAAATTGCGAGGAGCGCAGCATATTATGTTAAAGATGACACCTCACGCAAGAGTTGAGCAGTGATTACGGTATCTTCATAGCAATAGCGCATTCGTCTGAAATGGTACGCCAGTACCACTCCCAAAACTAAAGTCGCGCCTTAAAACTGTACCTGCGAACCTGAGCGCCCTAATGCGTGGGCCTCCGGCGTTCGAAATCCTGAGGGGCATATCTCCCTCTAAACTGAAAGTGGAGACATTCATGAAAGCAATCAAAAAGGTACGGATCATTCTGGGTGCCCTGGGACTGGTCGCGATGATGAGCCAGGCGTCGAATGCCCAGGCATTGAATTCGAATACAGCCTCAGTCAATCTGAACGCAGTCCTGGCCGAATCTCTGACCGTTTCAGCGAGCCCGGCAATTGTAAACTTTACCCTCGCCGCCTCGGGAACCGCCAACGGCAGCGCCCCTGTCGCGATCACCACCTCCTGGACCCTGGGCAAGGGGCGCACGAGCATGAAGGTGTTTGCTTACTTCTCCAGCGGGACGGCCTTGACCGACGGAGCCAATGACAACATTCCCACCTCGGCCGTTCTGGGCAATGTCAATACCACCTCATACGCCCCATTTACCGGCGGAACCGGCCCCTTTGGCGCGAACAGCATCCAGGTCTTTTCACAAGCGCTCGCCGGCGCGGGCACATTCAATTCGACCCATAGTGACAGCGTTGCGTTGCAGATCAATACAACCGGACTGGCGCTCCCCGCCGCGACCTATACCGGGACACTCAACATACAAGCTCAGGCACTCTAACCAGCCCGGTTCGGCAGAACCGGACCGGCCTTTAAGATCTGCTCCGTTCGGGTGCGGGCTCCGCTTTGAGCCCGCCACTTGAACAAGAATCCTGTCGGTGTGGGTATGTTTGAGTCCTGCCTTCTTGGCGCATTGCGGGACTGAGGGACAGAGAATTGACCTGCCAGGTGAACGACCAGGGATATTCAATCAAGATGACATCGCGCGCGGGGTTTATTCTCAGCGCGCTCGTCTTGATTTTTGCCCTGGTGCCGTCGAAAGCCTCGGCGCAACTGAAGTCGAACATCGCCGGCGTCAGCCTCAACGCAACGCTGAGTAGCTCGATCACCATCGCCGCCGCCCCAGGATTGGTGAATTTCGCTCTCGCCCGCAGCGGGGTCTCCAATGGAAACGTGCCCATAAGCATTACCACGTCGTGGGTGGTTCCCGTCCTGTTCGGCAACGTCACCGAATACGCATACTTTAGCAATCCTGCATCCGCCCTTTCCGACGGGGCCGGCGACAACATCCCTTCGGCAAATGTATCCGGAAGCGCCAACGGCGGGGCCTACACATCCTTTACCGGCACAAGCCCTTTTGCCGCCGGAAGCAGCCTGACTCTGTTCAACCAGTTCATCTTGATTTTATTCAATACGACCGGCATGCGTACCGACACGCTCAGCCTGCAAATCAATACCACCGGCCTGAACTTGCCTGCCGGAACGTATACGGGCGTATTGCATATTCAAGCGCAGGCGATGTAACACGTCGGCAGACGTGAGTGCAATTCGATAGGCAGGAAAACTTATGGGGGAATCCGTGAAACGCTTGTTCCTGTTGTTGGCATGCTTTCTGTTTTTTTCACCCAAAGTTCCGGCGCAGACCATATCTCCGGTTATCGTCGAATATACCGATAAGGCCGACGGGCGGTTTCAACTTTACAATGATGCGGAAATTCCGCTCACCGTGGTTCTGGAGCCGCACAGCTTTTCCGTGGACTCCTCAGGCAAAGCGGTATTCCGTAAACTCGACCCGGGCCTCAAAGTGCAACTCTCCTCGACCAGCTTCCGGCTGGCCCCCAAACAGACCTATTACGTGTTCTACAAGGCGACCACGGAGACTTATCCCAACTGGTTTTGCATCTACGCAACCGTTACCGGACCTGTCACGCCCAACGGTTTGAAGCTTGCGCTGGAGTTGCCGCATACCGTTTACATAGTGGGTCGAAAGTCTCTGGACCAATCCCAGGTCTCCTGGAATCGAGCGGAAATCGCCACCGAAGGCCAAAAGCGCCTGATTTCAGCCGAAGTCGAAAACCATGGCGGCGAATTCAGCCGCGTACAGGAAGTCGAAGTCACGTCCACGGCGGGCAAACAGGTGTTCGCGGGGTTTCCACTCTTTCCAGGGCAACGCCGCTCGATTGAACTCGACTGGGATCAGCCGGGAGACCCCCAGCGGATTGTGCTGAAGTTTCAGCGTTTCAAAATCGAATCCAGCCTGAAGGCTCAGCAGATCGCGCAATGAACGTCCCGGCACGCCACGCGCGCCGCGGCCTGCCCGTCCGGGTGATAAGCCTGCGCCTGCTGATTGCCTGCATGATTGTACTGGCCCGCGCCCATACCGCCTCCGGGCAGGTGTTCGAACTCACCGGAGGGTCCTCGTCGCTGCTCAACGCCGAGGGAGGATCGCTCGAGGTTCATGCCGCGAACTATTCAGGCAGAATCGATCTCGGCTATCTGGACAAACCCAGCCTGGGATTTTCCTTCTCACGGCCCTACAGGAATTCCCTGCTCGACGCGGGCGACCAACAGATTAAATTCCTGCTGCCGACCGATTTGTTCGACCACTCGTTTTATTTTCTGGCACGGGGGCTGAGCCTATCCAGCAGCCTGGCCGACGGCAAGCTCTTTGTATTCGCGGGCACGACCTCCAACGGATACTCCGCGCCCTTTCTCAACGTCGCGCGCAACGATACACTTGCCTCTGCGATCTTCTACGAGCGCCAGATTTCACCCTCGATCCGTTTTTTTTCGCGGAACATTTTTTCCGCACGCCAGACTTCGATCCAGTCCGCCGAATGGTCGGTGCGCAAGGACATCAAGGTGGCGCTCTCCGGCGGCATTGGCAACAATCAGCCGTATGGGGCGTCGAGTTTCAGTTATTTCAACCGCCGAATGTCTCTGGACGCCTCCTATGCATATTCCGGCGATGCTTTTCACCGCGTCCTGGTGACCACGCCTCAACTGGCTGAAAATGATAGGGAGAACGTGCGTTTCGAGCTGACGCCCTTTTCCAAAGTTCGCATCGTTGCCAGCCGCAACAATTATATTTCTTCCTTTGCGCCGAATGTTGTGACACGCGCCATGGTCCAGGGCTTCGGCGTGGGGGGCGGAATCGCCGGATTGCAGTTGTACGGGTCGATTTTTCAATCGAAAACGACTTCGGGGGAGTCCGCCGCGCTGGCTCTGGGCGTCCGGCGTATGTTCACACGCCATTTCGAGGCCGGCGCGGATTTCTTGCGGAGCGGATATTCCACGGGCAAGCCGTCCCGCTCCGTGGTGGGCAATGTGCGGGAGATCCTAAACTCCCGTTTCAGCCTGACGCAAATCATCACGCGCGGCAATGGGCAAACCAATGTCGCTTTCGGCGGGACGTTCATTTCAAATCTGGTTTCCGTCAGCGTGGACTATCAAACGGTTTTTCTTCCCTTCGTGCAGAATTCGCCGGGGCAATTCAAGCAAGTCGTCGTTGTGGGGCTTCATTTCCAGCTGCCCCACGGCGTACAATTTAACGCCGACACCACCGTCACGCCCCTGGGCCAGATTCGATACACGGCGTACGCCTCCACCTATGCTTCTCATGGGCTTGGTCGCGATTCATCCGGTGCATCTTTTTCCGGAGCGTTTTTTCACAATGTCGTACACGGTACGGTTGTAAATCCTCAAGATGAGCCAATCGAAGGCGCGGCGCTCCTGATAGGCGGGGAGTTGGCCGTTACCGACTCCGAGGGACATTTCCTGGTTCGAATGAAAAAACCGGTAAGCTTAGATCTGCAAGTGGCGTTCGATGAGTTCACCGCGTCCGGAAGCTACGTCACTGTCTCCGCGCCGACGACCGTAAAAGCGACGAACGAAGAAACCGCCCAGGATTACACGATTGTTCTGCGGCGGGTGCCGCTTCCCCCCAAGTAATTCCCTGAAAATACCGGGGGCTCTGTGCGCCCCCAATAGTGAACGCACAGAGCCCGGAAGTAAAACCCGAGGACGACGAGAGCGCCTAGTAGGTTGCGCCCTCCGGAACCAGAATGATGTCGATTCGGCGGTTGTTGGTTGCGCCGGCCTGACCGCTGCCGGTGCGAGTGGTAATGCGCGAAGCATCGATTCCCTTTTCACCGAGGTATTTCACGGCGTTGGTCCCGCGGTCTCCAGCAAGCTTCGCGGCCTTGGCCTCCTTCGGATCGGAGTAACCGATGATTACGGCGCTCGAACGTGGCTCGTTCTGCAAGCGTAGAGCAACGTCGTCGAGGATGCGCTTGCAGACGTTGTCGATGCGTGTGCTGAGCGGTTTGCCGAACGCGCACTCGTTGATCTTGCTTGCCTGTGGCGGAGGCGGCACGGCCTTTACCTCAACTCCCGACGTAGCCTCGGCTGCTCCTCCACGCCCATCATCGACTCGAGTTGTAATCGAGTAGTTGCCCGGCGCGAGTCCGGTGGTATCGAAATCGCCATTCAGGCCGTTCCCGGCAATCTGGCCGGCATTCGCGCGCCACGTGTAGGTCAGCGGATCCTTATCAGGATCGCTGGCGGTGCATGTGATGTGCGAGCGCTCCCCGGCAAATACGGATGTGGGGTTGGCCGAGCAGGAAATTACGGGGGGATGATTCGGTTTTATTTCGACACGTATGTCGGAGCTGCATGTCGCTGCTCCGCCGCGTCCGTCGTCCACATTCACGCTCACGGTATAGGTGCCGACCGCGACTCCCGTGGATAGCCAGCGGACCTGAGGCCCACTGCCATCGACGTGGCCGCCGGTGGCGGACCATGTATAGGTCAGCGGATCGTTATCCGGATCGCTAGCCGATGCGCTGACCGCAACCATATCGCCCAAACCCAAATACACCATGCTCTTATCTGCGGAGCAGGAAGCAGTGGGCGGATGATTTACTGGAGGCGCTGGTTTTTCAGGCCAGTAGCCTGCGCCGACCTTGATCACGAAGCCGTTCCGGTCGTTGAGGTTTCTCAAATTCAGCATATAGCGGTAGCCGAGATCGACCGCCACAAACTTCCACGGGTACATTCGCAATCCCCATACGCCGTCAACGGGATCGCGGGCGCCGAATGAATTGTCCGGAGTCCTGGTACCTGAACGTCCGAAGAATGCCACGGTGGTATATTCGGTCATCGGCTGAAAGCGGCTTTCCGGAAAGAAGATAAATCCGGCACCGGCGCGGAATTGGTCCGACTGGGTGAGCAGACGCTGACCGTCAAACTTGGGATTGCGCGTAAATTGAACGCCCGTGTCAAGGGCCGCGGTGACAATATTGCCCCACTTCCTGCTGATGGCCATCGAAAGCAAATCATTGAATTCACCCGACTGTGTCCCGTTGTTAAGCCGGTTGGGCAAACTCCTGTCGGTAGGAAGGATGAAATCGTTGCGGACCGACAAACTGAAAGGGCTGCCCTGTCGCTCGGAGAGAATTCCGAGTTTTAGTCCAAACACGAAATTTCCTTGTCCGCCCGTATTGCCCGAGGCAAACGGAAAATCCTCGATATAACCGGGAACGCCCGTCGCCGGAAGCCTGGGATAAATTGAATTCGGGTACAGAGGAAATGCGCTGTTGACCGCTGCCAGACTCAATTCGCCCGGTGCTCCGGTATGGATGTGCTGATGAGGCTGGAAGGTGGCGTAGACGTTCAGCCAATTGGTAAGGCCGTAGCTGGCGTTCAGACCGAACTGCAATACCGTGGCGCTGCCAGGCATGCGCCCAAATTTGTTGGCATCCGCAGCAAAGGCGAAGCCGTGCTTCGGAAGCATATCCGCTGTTTCTACGGTGAAAACGCCAAGTGTCCCGGTTGTGGCCAGCATGGGCAGGTATTTCGGCGCGGGCCAAATATCCTTGTCATCGCTTTTCTTGTCAGCGGCAGTCTGCGCGGGCAGCGCAGCCGAAGGAGCGGCGGGAACGGCGGCGGTATCAGCGTCTTTTTTTGCTTTTCTGGCTTTCGATTTCGCCGGGCGTTTGGCGAAGCCGGCAGGAACCAGCATGACCACAAGCAACAACAGCGCCCCAACTCGTAACATCAATCGCATCATGATCAAAAAACCTCCCCAAACTAGTGAAAATCGAGACCAACAGCGCGAACAAAATATCTCGTCCTTAAATCTGATTCTATTCATCCAAACCAACACCGCACAGGTTGAAACCTGTGCCACTCAACCAGTAGCACAGACTTCAGTCTGCGCGCTTTTGGTTTTGTTCGTATTTCCCGGCCCTGGATCGCAGCCGGCACGACGTTCCCCCATGCATTAAAAAACTTAAACGTGTGGATTATATAATGTTCAAACACTCAACAAAAGTATTTTCCTCCGACTCCTGATGGCCAACTCCCTTCCATCGCCCAGGGATCTATTGCCTGTGGAACCGTAGCCTTCGCCACCGCATCGATAACCTTTCTTGTGGATGTAACAAGGCCAAGCCATTTCAGACTTCCCGTCTGCAGCCCTCTATTCTCTCAGCTTGGCACAGGCGCTCGCTGCTGGTAGATTCAGGGTGGGTGCGTCCCCGCCAGAATGGGGATTGCTTTAAACAGTATGGTTGAGCCGACTCGATTTGAAACTACCAAGCCAGCTCCAGACCGAATCCTGATTGTCGAGGATGAGGAAAACGCGCGCATTGGATACGAAGCTCTGTTGCGCAGGTGGGGCCATGAAGTTTTGGGCGTGGCCAGCGCGGAGGATGCGCTCGCGCGCTTCACCGAATTTGCTCCTGCCGTTCTGATCGCCGATGTCGAGCTGCCCGGGATGAACGGGCTCGATCTGCTGGCCAATCTTGGCGAGGAATTGCAGACCGTTCCCGCCATCATCATTACCGGCAAAGGCAGCGAAGAGCGTGTTGTCGCCGCGATCGAAGCCGGTGCATTCTGGTATATCGAAAAGCCGCTAAAGGCCGCAGTACTGCGGTCTTTGCTGGATCGCGCACTGGGCCGCGTGCGCGACAAGCGCCAGGTGGCGGCGCTGACGCGCCAGTTGCGCGAATCGGGAAGACTCGGCGATCTGGTAGGCAGCTCGAAGACGATGCAGGAAGTTATGCGCATTGTGGAGCAGGTTTCGCCGTCCTCCGCGTCGGTATTGATCACCGGCGAAACCGGATCGGGCAAAGAAATCCTGGCGCGCACGATTCACCGGCTCTCGCCTCGCGCTGAAAGGCCCTTTATCGCCATCAACTGTTCCGCCATTCCCGAATCCCTGATGGAAAGTGAAATTTTCGGCCATGAACGCGGCGCGTTCACCGGAGCCGCGGAACGCCGCATCGGATGTTTCGAATTAGCTGACGGCGGTACGCTGCTGCTCGATGAAATCGGCGAAATGCCGGCGCAGACGCAGGCCAAGCTGCTGCGCGTTCTGGAAGACCATAAGGTGCGGCGTCTCGGCAGCAAAGTAGAAACGCCGGTGGACGTGCGCGTGCTCGCCGCGACGAACAAAGAGCCCGAGCAGGCTGTGGTAAAAGGCGAACTGCGACAGGATCTCTACTTCCGGCTGAATGTATTTCACATTCACCTGCCGCCGCTGCGCGACCGCAAGGACGACATTCCGCTGCTGGTCGAACATATTTTACGCGATATCAATACAAAGCACGGGCGCCACGTCCGCGGAGTAAATCCCGAAGTGCTCGAAATGTTTGCGGGATATTCGTGGCCGGGAAATGTGCGTGAGTTGCGCAACATACTCGAGCGCGCGGCGATTGTCTCCGATCGCGATCTGATTGGGCGGGCGCACCTGCCCGCGGATTTCGGCCATGCCCTGGCTACGAGCGGGGCCGATCTGGCTTCGTTGCGTTTTCCGCTGGGCACCACCGTCGAGGCCGCCGAACGCGAATTGATCCTGCAGACGCTGGCCTCGACCAACAACAAAACGCGAGCCGCGGAGTTGCTGGGAATCAGCTTGAAAACTTTGCACAATAAGTTGAAGGAATATGAGGCTGCGAAATCTCCCTCGCAGTGAGGCGCGGGATGCCCATGCAACTTCGACTAAAAACCAAAATCACGCTGATCATGGCTCTCCTTGTGCTGGCCGTGGTCGGTGTAAATTCTTTCCTATACGTCAAGACCCTCACCCAGCAGGTCATCCGACAGGCCGACAGCCGCGCCCAACTGGTTTCCCATCAAGTATTTTTTCAGGCGCAAAATGCGCTCGCCGACTCCGCACGCGCGGGCGAAGCTCCGGCTTCGAACAGCGACGAAGATATGCGAGCGTACGTCCAGAAATCGCTGGACGAAAATGCCGCGCTCACGTCCTTGATAGACGCCGAAGTGGGATATTCCTTCCTCGTTTATGAAGTCACGATTTCCGATGTGAATGGCACCGCACTGATATCGAGCGACGCTTCGCTGCCCGGCAAACAATCGCCCGCGCGGACCAACCTCGCGCAATTGGTCTCCACCAGCTTCATTTCGCAACTTCGCGCCATCTACGGGCCGCCGCGAGCCTACGAAGTCGCGTATCCGTTCCAATTGGGATCGCCGGGAAACCAGGTGCCGTTCGGAGTGATCCGCGTTGCGGTGCAGACCGGCCTTTTACGCAACGACATTACGCCTGCGCTGCGATCGGCGGGAGTGCTGGCTTTGGCCTCCGTGTTTATTTCCGTCTTGCTCGCGGCGCTGGTCAGCAGCGCGGCGCTGGCGCCCTTGAAACGCATCACTGCGCAACTCGACCGGATTTCGAAAGGTGAATTCGACCAGAAGCCTCTGGAAACCAGCGACGAATTCGGACAGGTGAGCACGAAAATCAGCAAGATTGGAATGCAGTTGCGTGGAGTCCGCGAAATTTTCAGCACATTGCGCGAAAATCTCGATCAGGTCCTGGGCGGCCTGGACGATGGATTGATCCTGTTCTCGCTGGACGGGCGTGCGGTGATGGTCAGTCCGGCTGCGGAGCGTTTCCTTTCCATGCCTGCGGACCAATTGCTCGGTTGTCGCGCCGAGGATATATTTCCTCCCGATCATCCGGTGCGCGAAGCGATCAAGCTGCACGATGGCGAATTCGAACCGATGGCGTCCGCGGAAGTAGTTCTGGTCGGCCCTGACGGTGCGCCGCGGCGCGCCGACGTGAGCGTGCAGGTGATCGCCGAGGGCGAAACGCGGATGGGCGCGCTGATTACGTTTAAGGATTTGGAATCGCGCGAACGCATCAGCACGCAGTTGCAAGTGTCCGAACGCATGGCCCAATTGGGAAGAATTACTGCGGGCGTAGCGCATGAAGTGAAGAATCCCCTGAACTCGATGCGGCTGTGGCTGGAAAATTTGAAGGCGAGTTTGTCAGCGGAAGATGCAATGCCGCAGCAAGCCGTCCGGGTGCTGGACAGCGAGATCGACCGGCTGGACACGGTGGTAAAGCGGTTTCTGGATTTCACGCGCCCGCCGGAAATGCATCAGGAAGAAACGAGCCTTAAGGATCTGCTCGGCGAAGTCCTCGCCGTCGAACGGCCGCAAATGGACAAGGCCAACGTGAAAGTGGAGTCGCGGTTCGCCTCCGATGTGCCGCCAGTGCTGGTTGACCGGCAACTGTTGAAGCAGGCGGTGATGAATTTGTTGCTGAACGCTGTCGAAGCCATGCCCGGTGGCGGACGCTTGACGGTGTCGCTCGAACGGCACGCCGAAATGGCCGCTATTGAGATCGCAGACACCGGTCGCGGAATCGCCCCCGAGCACAGGCAGCGAATCTTTCAGCTGTTTTTTACGACCAGGCCGGGCGGGAGCGGTATCGGGCTGGCCAGCGCGTTTCGAACTGTCCAATTGCTGAATGGTTCTATAGACTTTAAATCCGAAGTGGGTCACGGGACAACTTTTCGAATTGAATTGCCGCTGGCTCGGCAAACGGAGCCTGTATATTCTCGTGCTCGAGATGTTCGCACGACTGCAGTTCAGGATACGTAGGTCGGTAATCGATTTAAAATTATGCTGCGACAACGCGACTTAATCGTTCTGTTACTGGCCGCTGCTTTCGCTGCGACCGGATGTGCCGGAAAGCACATCGTGCGCGCTTCCACTCCCTCGGTGAGTACGCCACCGCCGGAGGAGCCTGCGCCGACTCCCGTGCCGCCCACGCCGTCACCGATTGAAACCAAGACGGAACCGCCGCCGGAAACACCGACCCCGGTACCTCCTGTGGCTCCGGCCAAGCGTCCCTCGCCGCGCCCTCGGCCCGCTCCGCCGGAAACGGCCGATCCTACGCCGCCAAAACCAGCGCCGCCGCAAATTTCACCGCAGCTCTCCGCCAAGGATCTGGCCCTGGCAAAGGGCAACACGACCGGGAACATCACCACAGCGGAAAAGAACCTACAGCTCGCAAGCGGCAAGCAACTCACCGCCGCTCAGAAAGATTTGGTGGGAAAAATCAGCGGCTTCCTGGGACAGGCCCACGAAGCGATCCTGGCCGACGATTGGGTTCGCGCGCAGAACCTGGCGGAGAAAGCACGCGTGCTTTCCGTCGAACTCACAAAATCATTTTAGCGAGAAGAAAATGCAGGCGAAAACATACAAAATTATTGCCCTACTGGACAAATCCAAGAGCGATTAAAACCGGATTGTTTCGTTTGAGCAAGCCATGGTCTGTGCACCTACAGATTGGTCCTATTGGTCCTAACAAAAGATGTGAACTCAATCGGTCGAAGCAACATCCTCTAAGTAGCGAATTGATTCAAAAATAGGGCCTTAGAGCCACCAATCAAAATCCAATAATGTTCCGGTTCCGCTCGGACGAAAATCTTTTGGCGCCTTTTCAAGCCGCTTGTGACCTCCAGCAAAAAGGACAGCACGAGCCCGGGGGCATTCCACCAGACGAGGGGCGAACTGTGGCTCCCTCCGGCCCTGGCGAAAGCGCCACCTTCCGCTTACGTCTCCCCCCTCACGATTGAATGGCGGAAACCTGTAGCTATTGCACCGGTAACTCGTAGATGCTGATGCTGAGTTTGGGAACCGTCAGACGGCCTGGCACTGCTGACAGCGGACTCTCCACAATGTCCACCGCTAGCGGCTTGCCGGGATAATTGTCAACGGTCAAGTCCGAAGCGGCGATTCGCCACACGCGGCCTTTGTCCTGAACGTTCACGCCCTTGATCGCGACGTCGATCTGCTGTTCGGACTCGGTGGGGTTCACGATGGCCACGGTCAGGGCCTTTCGGTCTGGTGTTAGCGCGGCTGCGGCGTCCAAGGGATAGGTATCGCTACCCGAGGAAACCTTGCCCTTGTCCACAAACACCGTGCCCTTCACATCGTGCTGTGGAGAGTTCCCCGAGACGTCCACCGGAATGGTCCCGAAATGCCTCCGGTACAGTTCGAACATCAATCCGACCGGATGAATCGTCGCGTCGGTCTTGTTGAAGTTCAACAATTGGGGCGCTGCGGTGTACGACGAGAGGATGAACATGTTCGAATGACGGAACATCTCCTGCATCGCTTGCGCGCAGGACAGCGGTGCAAACATCGCGTAGCCGGGCGCGCGCACGCCGCGTTCTCCGAGCCATTCGGAGACCCACTCATCGAGCGCCACCGGATAACGATCCATCTTGAGGTTCGGGAAGCGACGCTGGTACTCGTCCCAGGCGTCCTCGACCGCGCGGACGCCGTTGGCAATCTTCCGGACGCGAGCAACCAGGGGTTCGTCCACCTTCACGTAGTCCTGTTTATCGGCGTCGAAGGCCATGTCCGCCATTGAGGGATAGATGTGTTCGGCGGCGGCATCGAAGTAATCCGAAGAGTGCAGTAGCAGGGCGCCGGTAAAGTCCGCCGGACTGCCGAATCCGGCAACGTGTTTGCCGGTAATAACGAGCGCCGCGTGGCTCTGGCTGGTCTCGACGGGCGTGGCGCTGGACGAGACGATCTTGATGTTTGGGTCCACGCGCTTCATGGCTTTCACGAACATAATGTGCTTGATCGCGTACTGTTCGGCGGACATGAAGCCCATTTGCCCGGTGTTCCACATCTCATTGCCAACGTTCCACCAGACTACCTTGTACGGTTCCGGGTGGCCATTGGCGGCCCGCAGCTTGCCCATGCGCGTGTTCACCGAGCCGTTGGTGTACTCGACTTCTTCTGCGGCGGAATGGTCATCGCCGAAACCCATGTTGACGCAGATATACGGCTCCATGTTGAGCAGCTTGTTGAGAATCATATAGTCGTCGATTCCCAGGTCGTTCTGCTGCACTTCGTCCCAGGCTGGGTTGAGGCGCGGGGGGCGCTTGTCGCGGTCGCCGATAGAATCCCGCCAGTCCCACGAGGAGACCATATTCCCGCCGGGCCAGCGGAACATTGTCGGACCGATTTTCTTCATCTCCTCGATCAGATCCCTGCGGTAGCCGTAGAGATTATCGGCGGGCATCAGCGACGCGGTGCCGATGTGGAACGTCCCTTTGCCGGTGCCCACGATTTCGAGGCGAGCGTCTTCAGTGTCCGCGCCAGCGGTGAAGCTCAGGGGAAATGTGGCGTATTCGGTTTTGAGCTTCTTCATGGGGATCGTCTGACGGTCGTCAGGATTGGGTCCCCAGACTAGACTGACCTTCACGTCTGCGCCCGGATCGGCGGCGAGGATCACACGGCCGGAGTACTTCCGCCCTTTTCGGAGGCCCAACCCCGAGTGCTCAATGCCGTGCGGCGTAGTCGCATCCAATTTCACCATGGGGCTGTGCTCGCCGACGAAGACCTTCTGCGTGTCCATCACGATGAATTCGTCCGGCCCCACGGGCTTAAATCTGGGAGCCCGCGGCCTGCTCCTGCGCCCCAGCGTGGCTTCGCGGTCCTTGCCGGAGGTTACCGGATTGAAGAACTTCCGGTCTCCCAGCATTTCCGCCCAGAAGCCGCCCTCATTGTTGTTCTCATGCAATTCCGTGAAATACCCGTACATGTACGGAGAGATCGGCGCGCCCGTCTTGGACGCATCGACCGTCATCGTCACTTGCTGCGCGGCGGCAACGGACGCCAAACCGCATACGAACAATGCGGTCAGAACAATTTCTTTGATATGCAAATTTTTATTCATCGGTTTCCTCGTATTGGCAAGTATATGCATCTTGACTTGCTGACCACCATCGATCACGCGACTAAAATTCAGATCATTCCGTCTCGATTGCCGATTTTGAGTTCTGGTTTGCGCATCCTACCCTTATTCCTGCGACCAATACAACCAATTTGCCGCTTGAGCAGGACTCACCGATGGAGACTAATTTAGTCCTATCAGAGTCTAAATATAGTGAAGGAATGAACAGAATCAATTCTACTCTATGGGCGTAAGACTCTCTCGATGTGCCCCACGTGATTTCTGACAAACAAATTGCACACTGGAGTTGTTTAACATAAGGATGGACAGTTCTGTGGATGCAATTTCTGCATATCTCGCGGAATTACAGGCTCTGCAACGGAAGCGCTAAGTCCTGAAGAGCGGGCTTTTCGAAGCCTTTGGTATCGGGCGATCAGGCCCAAAAATAGAAGCGTACGTTTTGCCAAACTATAGAGTGAACTCGTATACGCTTACTTTGCTGTTAAGATGTTTGAGTGAAGACATTCGATGTCGTCATCGTGGGCGGCGGAATTATCGGCTGTTCGATTGCCTTTGAGCTTTCGAGCCGGAATCTTCGTGTGGCCGTGCTCGACCGCCAGGAACTGATGCAGGAGGCTTCCTGGGCGGGGGGGGGGATGCTTTCACCCGCGCCGGACTGCCCTGCCGCAATTCCTCTGGTGCCGTTGGGCCGCGCCAGCCTCGCGCTGTATCCGCAATTCGTCTCCGCCATCGAAGAACATTCCTGGATTCGTTCCGGGTATCGCACCGGCGGCACAGTCGAAGTTTTGTGCCACGGAGACGCGGAACGCGAGTTGAGCACGCTCGTTGCTCTCCATCGCGGCCTGGGCCTTGCCTGTGAGCCTTTTCCTCTGGACGAGGCGCTGGAATTCGAGCCGTCCCTTGGCCGTGAAGTCCGAGCCGCAGCATTTCTTCCCGAAGAAGCCTCGGTCAATACACGTGCACTGAACGCAGCAGTCCTCGCCGCTTCCTGTGCGCAAGGCGCCATGCCTTTTCCGGGGACGGATATCATCTCAGTAATCAATGACGGGAATCGATGCGTCGGCGTCAAAACCAGAATTGGAGAGACATTGTCCTCCGGGCATGTTGTGGTAGCTGCCGGATGTTGGACTTCACTGATTCCTGAAGCAGCGCCGTATGCGCCCACCCAGCCGCTACGCGGACAGATGGCTGCGCTGCTGCACAAGGGCAAGCCGATTCGCCATGTGCTGCGCTCTGAGCGCGGGTACATTGTCCCGCGCGATCAGGAGACCCCGCAGAAGCTGGTGGTGGGAAGCACTCTGGAAAATGCCGGATATGAAAAGGCTGTCACATCGGGCGGCCTGGAAAATATTTTTAGCGCCGTAAACGAAATTGCGCCAAGCCTAGCCGCCGCGGAAATCGTGGAAACCTGGAGCGGATTGCGTCCCGGCACTCCGGACCAGTTGCCCATACTGGGACCAACGGAAATCGAAGGGTTGGTGATGGCTACCGGCCATTACCGCAACGGCATTCTGCTCGCGCCGATTACGGCAAGACTGATCGTGGAATGGATTACGGAGCGGCGGGTATCGCTCAATTGGGAAAGTTTCAGTCCTTCAAGGTTTAGCCGCGGAAATACCGGTCACTCTGCAGCAGCGCAGATCTAGATTTGTAGAAATTTCAATCGACTCAACCTGGCTAAAAAGGCGAATTATTCCGCGCAGGTTCGCGGTTTCCGGGACCGGGCAAAGCTGTCGCCCGCCCGGGATCTGTGAATGTGATGCGATTGGAATCCAGATAAATGGGGCGGTCGGTGACAATGTCAAGGCTCGTGCCGCGCGGCAACTCCATCTCCGGACCACGTGTCAAAAGGACCGCTGCAAGCCCCACTGCGGCGCCAACACCCGCACCGATGCCCGCACCTTTGCCGCTTTGCGATGCGATCGCTCCGATGCCCGCACCCACTCCGGTTGATTTCACCACTGTGCCGACGTCTCCGCCTTTATTGCTGTCGCCCTTGATTTTCCCTTCGCTGTCGGTGGATTCATTCCCGCCGGTGCCGGCATTGGTCGGGACGGCGTTGAAGTCCACAGAATATCCATTGGGGAGAATCATCGAATTCAGGCGCATACGAATTTCGCCCACGCCCTTTACTTTGCCGGGACGCTTGGCCTCCTGAATTTCTCCCTGTATGTAAGTACCCGCTGGAATCAGAATGCGGTCCTTAATGACAATCGGGAATACGGTTTCCAGATAGACCGGATCGCCCGCATGGGCATTGCGCGTGGTGATCGCATTGTGCAGGACCAGTGGCATGCGAGTGCCCGAGGGCACAATCAGATTTTCAGAAGGGGCTTTTTGCGACGGATCTGCCACAGGGGCTGCAGGCTGCGCCTGCGCCGGAGGCGCCTGCATGTGCGGGTGCTCCAGAGGCCCGGACTCTTGCGCGCTCGCCCCGCTGGACATAATCAACACCGCAACCATGGTTAGCCAGAAAAGATTCCGCATAATTCTCCTTCACTGTCCATTGTACGATGCCCACGGACCGTCCGGGGATGCCGGAATTATACGCTTTCTCCGGTAATTTACATCTTTGTAAGCAATGTGAATCCTTGCTTCTAAAAAGGAAGAATGGCATCCTCGTCGTACCATTGCCAGCAAGAGTTGTGATTTTTGAACTGAAATTGAGGAGAGAAACATGATCCGTGTATGTTCGATTCTTTGCATTGCGGCTCTTTTGACTGCCGGCACAGTGAGAGCGCAGTTTGCCCCCCCGAACCCGATGGGAATATCGATGGGCCACGTGGAATTGCTGGTGCAGGATGTGGACGCCGCCAGAAAATTCTTCCTCACGCTGGGCGGAGTTCCGACCACGCACGGCACGGGCGTGAAATTTCCTAGTGCCATAATAATATTCAAACAGGGGACGCCGTCCGGTGGGACAGCTGGATCGGTGATCAACCACTTCGGATTTCAAGTTCTGAATCTGCAGGAATCGCTGGACAAATGGAAGGCTGCAGGATTGAGGACGGAGCCTGGTACCGTTCCCGGACAGGCCTTTGTGTACACCCCGGACGGCCTTGCAAGGATCGAGATGCTGGAGAATAAAGACCTGAAAACGCCGATCGTGTTCCACCATATCCACTGGTTCGTGCCGACTCCGGGACCGGCGGGTGGAGACGGCGACAAGGAAGTGCAGGCGTGGTACGCCAAAGTGTTTGGCGCAATTCCAGGTAGACGCGCGATCTTCGAAGCCGCCGACCTGCCGGGCGTGAACCTGACGTTTTCGAAATCCCCCACGCCCACCGTGCCGACCAAAGGACGCGTGGTGGACCAGATCGGCTTTACCGTCAGCGACCTTAAGGGATTCTGCGAGAAAGAAACCGCACAGGGCGTGAAATTCGATACCCCGTGCACGCAGGCGCCAAAGAATCCAATCTTCCTGACCGATCCATGGGGCGTCACAATCGAGCTGAACGACGGGCATAGGATGTAACTCGTTCCTGTCCAGTCCGATGGAAATGCAACCGCCGCACCGAATAAATTTGAATAACGAGGAGTCCAGATGGCAAAGCTGGCGCTGGTGTATGGAATGCGGCTGTTTCCCGCGGAAGAGTTGGGCGAACTGGGCGAAGCGGAAATCACGCTAAAAGACGGTCACGTAGCTCACGTCACGATGCACATGATCGAAGGAACGAAGGAACAAATCGAACAAACCCTGCAACGATCGGTGGACGCCTTTTTCGATCTGTATCCGGAAATATAAGTTGCACAGGTTTCAACCTGTGCGCCTTTGGTTTTCTGATCGGGCTAAGCTAGATCGTCACCGATTCCCAAAATTCTCAGGATCAAAGTCAGGCGAATTCGGCGCAGCCGCATTCGAAGTAATCAGCACGACGCTTTGCCCAGTCAATTCGAATCGTTTGCGGCACTTCCGGCAAGCCACCAACTCGTCCACACGAACCATATAAGACCGCGCCAGGGCAAATCGCTTCTTGTCTTCCTCTCCGGCGCCCCGCGGCAGCTCGTTCTTCTTGGTTCGGACGACCCAGCGAATCGGGTAACTGTCCTCCTTGCGGCAGGCAGGACAGGTCAGTGTGATATTTTTTGTTTCCGGTTTCTCGATATAAAACTGGCGCTCGTCCATAATGTCCTCTGTCTTCGTGCCCGCGACGACAGGGTCACGTGCGCGGCGATCCGGCCGCCCCGCTTACGGCGGGCGAATCAATTGTAACAAATTCAAAGCCCGCGTCGCGCCAGCGCGGCAGCCAATGTTCGAGCGCTGCGACCACATGATGACGGTCCCCGCCGAGAGCGCGATGGTCGCCATCATGCATTACGATGATGTCGCCGCGCGTGCTGGACGGACGGCCAACCTTGGCAAGCCGGGCGATTAAGCGCTCCGGCGGCTGCGGCTTCCAGTCCCATCCGATCTTCGACCACATCACGATGCCCTGCATTCCCGCGTGATGAATCTCAGCGTTCAAGAGTGGGCTGCGATAGCCGTACGGCGGACGCATCCAGAGCGGAGGGGCCGAGTGCGTGGCGGCGGCGACAGCATCCTGGCAACGCTGCAGTTCTTTTCGTAGGCCATCGCGCGATTGAAAAATCAGATTCGCATGTGTCTCTGTGTGGTTTCCAAGCAAATGGCCGCGGGCCGCAGCTTCCCTTACTAGTTCGGGACACGCTCGCGCAAATTTTCCAATCAGAAAAAATGTCGCTCGTACGGAATGGCGGTCGAACAGATCGAGAAGCTTGGGAGTAACAGCGGGGTTAGGGCCGTCGTCGAAGGTCAGAGCGATTTTCTTTGCCGCGTTCGTGTGTCGCAGGGTAGGGCCGAATAATTCCGATGAAGGAGCGACAGCGCCCCAAGTAGCGATTCCGGCAGCAGCTAAAGTTCCGGCGGCAATGGACCAAGGATTCAAATCATCTCCGCCGCTGATTTTCGCACGGCGTGGGCCTGCGTTCCAGCCGTTGTTGTGAAGATTGGATGCGCGAGGTTTTCAGGAACATATGCAGGACAACGGCGCGGGCCGGTGGGGAACCAGCCCGCGCCGGATGCGCAACTACTCGGGGACAAACGTGTCGGTGCACTCGTTATAATATGGCTTGTGATAGATCCCTTCGGTCGGGGCGTCGGGTTTAAACAGCTTATGGCAGCCCTCGCAAACCGTCACCAGCGAATCACCGGTGCTGCGCAGCGCCTTTTGATCCTTGGTTGCGACGGCCTTCCGTGCGGCAATTGCCATGTCGCGCAATTTCCGCACATTTTCCTGGAAGACGGGCGAAGCGGTCCACGTCTTATCCATCTTCCCGGTCCCGCCCAGCGAGATCAGCGTGGCCGCAGCTTCCAGTTGAAACGTATGCGCTTCGATGCTTTGCCACTGCCCCGCCGTCAGCGGTTTGCTGGTGTTTCCGCCCTCCCAGATCGTATAGGCGGCGTTATCGACCGACGCCACCATCACTTGATTGATGCTTATGTCCAGCGGCAGATACGCTGGCTTGGCCGCTGCCTTCTGGGCCGCGCTGGCGCTCAAACCGATCACAATTAGCGCAGCGATGACGATAATCGATAGCGCCGCCGCCATTTTCTTTTGTCGACTGAATTCGATTTTCATTCCTGCACCCCTTGATTGATTTGTGCGGCGTACTTTTCCCATATCGGACTTGCACAGTGCAAACTTTACTGCATAGAGCTATGCGCGCCGTGTTTACCGTCACTGATTCATGTGATAGCAGTCACAATCAAGGCAACACTCATATGTAGGCGATGGCCTCAATCAGGAGCCGCTGCGCTCAAAGGTACCGAACTTTCACGATTAAGGCTTTACGCGGGGGGAAGAGTTCAGCAGTGGGATTGGAGATTCATTCTTCGCTCGGTGACAATCTCTTTCTAAACAAGTAACCATAGTACAAGCTGTTGCAATTCAAACAGGAGTAGCGGCGTACCAGGACCAGTCTCAAAAGTAGGCGCTTGATTTTGCTGCCTCCTCGGTGACGGTAAACGTCGAAACTGTGACATTTAGGACATCGACGGATGCGAATCAAAGGGTTCCAATTCGTTGACATAGTTATAAATTCTGTCTCAGGTTGAATCGCTCGTCAACTCCCTACTGTCTTGAGAGAAGAGACTTTACAGAACAAACGCTCGTGGATAGAAATTTGGATATCGCGCATGGATAACCCCTGCCAGCGAATGGACGTCCAACTTACCATTCGTGAGCGGCCACTGTAAGTTCGATGCCTGGCGGAACGAATTTTGGAACCAAGTGGGCTGCAAAGCTGTATCTTCTAAGGGCTTAGAAGGGGGAGTGAGAGTTGTTGGCCGGAAGATTCATCGCACTGATCGCACTCATTGTTTTGTTGGGACATCCCATTGGCGCTCAGCAGTCTGCGGACACAAATGCTCCTGTCGAACTGCGACTGAGCGGATTGGTCCGTGCGGCTGACGGGACGGCCGTCCCCGGCGCTACGTTACGAATCATCCAGGCGGTCACGGGAAAAGCGTGGGTTACTTGGACCGATGAAAATGGGAAGTTCGACTTGCCGGGACTGCCGAGCGGCCATTATCGCGTCGAGGCTACGCAGTTGGGATTCGCGCCGGCAACGAAGGAACTCGATCTGGCACAGAATTCTCCCGCATCGATCGATTTAAGACTAGACGTGGGAACCTTGGCGGCGATCAACGCAACTGCGACATCTACTGTTTCACAGGCGCCCTCTGCGAACTCATCCACACCTCCGGCGAATTCGACCGATACTTCAAAATCTCAGCCATCGAGCGGCACTTCGGCAAATCCTGCTAATCCTCCTGCCGGCACTGCCGCAGCACGAAACGGTGGGTCTGGTCCTCCCGGTGGTAGGTCTGGTGGGCGTAACGGACAGCAAGGTGGCCCCGGTGGTCGGCGCACGTTTCAGCAGGTCGGGCTCAACGGTAATGGCCAGGATCCAAACAATCCTGAGGGCACTGGCGACGACCAGCAGAATCTAAACGCTGCCGGAGGGCAACTCGGCCAGGCGGCATCTGCCGATGCAGTTCAAATGATCGGTACCGTCGCAATGGGCCAGACACAGAGTCAGATGGGAGGCCCAGGATTTGGGGACGTCACCGCAATCGGCCTGAACGGACAGGGCGGATTTGGGGATACGGGCGCAATCCCCGGGCAAACGGCGCAGGTTTCTGGTCCGGGACAAGGGTTTCCTGGCGGAGGAGGCGGGCCCGGTGGCGGAGGATTCGGCGGAGGTGGATTTGGCGGCTGGGGGGGGGGCGGACGTGGAGGAGGACAACGTGGAGGCGGCCCGCGCGGTGGGCCTCAGGGAATCGAGGGGCTGATGGGCGTACAGCGATTGATGCGGCAGCGCGTCAATCGCGTTCATTTCAGCATTTACGATACGTTTGGAGATTCAGCGCTAAACGCGAGACCCTATTCCCTCACGCAGGTGAACCCGCCAAAAGTTTCCGGCTGGAATGAATCCGCGGGATTCAATATTGGCGGACCGCTGAAAATTCCGCACATTTACGACGGCACCGACAAGACATTTTTCTTCATCAATTTTGGCGGGACGTGGTCGCGCAGCCCGGTCGATTCGTTCGCGACGGTTCCTACCGCCGCGGAGAGATTGGGAGATTTCAGTTCCGTCAACGGCAGCCCCGTCGTTCAACTCTATAACCCTCTATCCAATTTGACCGGTCCGAGAACACCGATGCCAAACGCGGGCTGCGCACAGGACGTGGCGAATGCGCCTGGCACGTGCATCCCGCAGAGCATGATCAGCCAGCAATCGCTTGCGTTGCTGAACTATATTCCCTTGCCGAACGTGCCGTGCCCCACGCCGACGACCTGCCCGGCGCAGAACTTTCACCTGCAGACCAATATTCCCGCGTTGAGCCAGCGCCTCAACGTGCGCGTCAACCATCAGATTTCCTCGAAGCTCAGCCTGTCTTTGAACTACAGCCTTAACAACGGGACTTCGCACTCCTTGAGCAGTTTTCCGGGAATCGAGGGAAATACGTTCACGCAGGGACAGAGCGTGACGATTGGGCTGACTCAGAACTGGACCAAGACGTTCATCCACACATCCCAGTTTTATTTTTCGCGGAACCGCTCGCTGGGGCTGAATGAGTTTTCCTATCTGACGGACGTTAGTGCTCAGCTCGGCTGCCCCGCGTTGTCGTGTGGTATCAATGGAATATCACCATCCCCGTTTGACTACGGATTGCCTTCGATTGGCTTCACGAATTTCACCGGGCTGAGCAATCCAAATCCTTCGTTGAACCGCAGCCAGACATATCGTTATGTGGACAGCATTCGTTGGATTAAGTCGAAACATACCGTAACCGCTGGCGGCGAAGTTCGAAAGATGGATATCAACCGGGCAACCGATCCGACGCCGAACGGGCAATTTACGTTCACCGGACTATTGACGAGCCAATTGAGTGCAGCTGGAACTCCAATACCAGCGGCACTGGGCTGCGGTACAGTCGCGTTGCCGTGTGTCGGAAACGACTTTGCCGATTTTCTGCTCGGCTATCCGGCAAATACGAAAGTGCAATTCGGAAACACCAGCACGTATTTCCGCAATTGGGGATTCGTCGGCTACGCGAGCGATGACTGGCACATAGTCCCGAAATTTACGCTGACGTATGGCGTGCGGTATGAAGCCTTCACTCCTCCCACGGAAATCAACGGGCACATCGCAAACCTTGCCGTCAGCCCGGACTTTTCCACTGTGCAATGCGTCACTCCGGTTCCCACGGGAAATTGCATTGCCGGAACGAATGGCTCGCTTTTTCACGGCCACTACAACAACTGGGCGCCGCGTGTGGGAATCGCATGGCAGCCGCCGGGAAAATGGTTTGCCGGGCAGCACCAGCTAACCGTGCGGGCTGGATTCAGCATGTTTTACGTCGAGTCGTACCTGAATACGCTTTCGAACGAAATGGCCAACCAGCCGCCGTTTGCTACGGCGAACACTCAGGCCACACTGACTGGCACAACGACGCCGCTTACGATCCAGACCGGCTTGGTCGGCGGGACGGCCAGCACGGTAACCAATACCGTTGCGGTGAATCCGAATTACCAGGTTCCCTACGCGATGGTGTGGAACGCCTCGATCGAATACAACCTGCTGCGAAATACGTTCATGGAAGTGATGTACACCGGAACGCGCGGCGTGCACCTCGACGAGCTGCTTGGATTCAGCCTGGCGAATTCCGGGCAGGCGGGATTTGCCAAAAACGCGGCGGGGTTCACCTATGACACCACCGGAGCGTTCTCCAATTTGAACGCCTTGCAGGTGCGGCTGCAAAAACGAATGACGCGCGGCCTGCTGTTCATGGCGCGGTACACGTATTCGAAATCGCTGGACGATGCCAGCACGATTGGCGGCGGGGGGCAAACGGTGCTGCAAAACAATGCGGACCCGCGAGGCGACTACGGGCTTTCTTCCTTCAACATGACTCACCAGTTTCAGGGCAATTTCATGTACCAGTTGCCGTTCGGCGATCGTCAACGGTTTGCCACCAAAGGCTGGCAGAAGGATATTTTTGGCGCGTGGCGCGTGAATTCCAGTTTTACCGTGCACTCGGGCACGCCCTATACGGTTCGAGTCTTCTCAACAAATCCGTCGTGCCAAAATGTTCCGGGCGTCAACTCCGAACGCGCGGATCAGAGCGGAGTTTCAGTGCTCGGAAATCACACTGTTCAGCAATGGTTCAATACGGCAGCATTCAGCGTGCCGACTGGATGCCTGGGCGATGCGTCACGGAACTCCGTGATCGGTCCGGGCGCGTTCACGATGAATATGGGACTCTCCAAGACGATTCAATTCGGGCGCGACGGGCTGCGGCGGCTGGACATCAGTTGGAACACGAACAATGTCCTGAATCACGTGAATTATTCGGGGCTCTCCACGGTGCTGGGCTCCTCAACGTTTGGGCAAATCACCGGCGCAGGCGCGATGCGAAGCATGACGTTTACAACGCGGGTGAATTTCTGATGCGGATTCAAACCACTTTTATCCGGCAGGTTCTCGCGCTTATTTCCATGGCGGCTCTGCTGGTTACGCCCCTATACGCGCAGAACGCCCAGCCGGAGACGCGGCAAGTGGATCCAAGGCAAGCGCCGCCACCGCCTCCAACAGCTCTGCCGCGAGGAAAGGGGACGATTCGCTCGACGGTCGATCTGGTGGAAATTGATGTGCAGGTGACCGACCGCGATGGGAAACCGATCAAGGGGCTAAAGCAGGAACAGTTCACTGTGACCGAAGACGGCAAGGCGCAAAAAGTTTCGACGTTCGAATACAACGACATCGAGAGAATCGAAACTGCCGGGGCGACGGCGGAAACTCCCATTACGGTCCCGATCGGCAGCGTTGCCGCGTCCGAGACGATCAAGGCGGCCGTGCACGATCACCGGATGATTGTTCTGTTTTTCGATCTGACTTCGCTGCAGCCGGAGGATTTGCTGCGCTCCACGCGCGCCGCCGAAAAATATCTGCGCGAACAGATGACGCCGGCCGATCTGGTGGGAGTCGTGGCGTTCGGCAACACTCTGAAAGTCGTCGCCAATTTCACGAACGACCGCGACCTGTTGCAGCAATCCGTGGAAGCATTAATTCCCGGCCACGAAGCGGCGCTGGCCGCTCTGGCCGATGCGGCCACTGCCGCCAATGGCGAAGCCGCCGTCACCGAAGACACCGGCGCTGCCTTCACTGCCGATGACACCGAATTCAACGTGTTCAATACCGACCGCAAGCTCGCTGCGATGGAGGCCGTCTGCGAAATTCTGGACGGCATTCCCGGCAAGAAGTCCGTGATTCAATTCACCAGCGGCATCACGCAAACGGGCGAGGAAAACCGCTCGCAACTGATCGCTGCGACCAACTCCGCGAATCGCTCCAACGTTTCCATCTACACGGTGGATTCGCGCGGCCTGCTCACGGCTGTGCCGGGCGGAGACGCGAGCGTGGGCGCATCCGGTGGCACATCGCTATTTTCGGGAGCGACGGTCATCTCGCAAAGCCAGTCGCGACAGGATTCGCGCGAGACGCTGGCGACGCTTGCGGGCGATACCGGAGGACGTTCGTTCTTCGACACCGGCGATTTCGGGAAAGTGTTTCAGAGCGTGCAGAACGATAACTCTGGTTACTACCTGGTGGGCTACTACAGCACGGACTCCGCGCGGGACGGCCGCTGGCGACGCGTTCACGTGAAGATCGCGCAGCTTCCCGCCGGAGCGCACGTTCGCACTCGCGAGGGATATTATGCGCCGAAGAATTTCGGCGTTTTCACGACCGAAGATCGCGAACGCCAGCTCGAAGACGCATTTCGATCGGACACTCCTGAAGTCGAACTGCCCGTGGCTGTCGAAACCGCGCAGTTCCGGTTGGAGGGAAATCAGGTGTACGTGCCCATCGTGGCCAAGCTCGCTCCCAGCGCGTTGCAGTGGGCGCAAAAACGCGGCAGCCATGAAACCGCCTTCGATTTCGCGGCGGAGGTTCGCGACGCGAAAACCAATCGCGTGGTGGGAGCGCTGCGCGACACGATTACGGTGAAAATCGACGCGGAACATTTCGCAGACCTGCAGCAGCGCGCGCTGGTCTATCAGGGCGGAATTATTCTTTCGCCGGGCGAATACAAACTGAAATTTCTGGCGCGGGAAAACGAGTCCGGCAGAATCGGGACGTTCGAGGATAAATTCACGCTGCCGTTGCCAATGGCCGACCGGCTGCAATTGAGCTCGGTGCTGCTGTCGAGCCAGGTGGAGGCGGCGCAAAAAACAGCGCAAGTGAAAACGCAGGCGTTCGCGAAAGACGTCAAGATGAAGTCTTCGCCGCTGGAAGTCGGCGGCGAGCGCATCATCCCCAGCGTGACGCGCGTTTTCACCGATCAACAGACGCTGTACGTTTTCTTCCAGGCCTACTTGCCGCAAAAGGCGGACGCGGCGTCCCTGCGCGCGGGCTTGATTTTTTTCCGCAACGGGCAACGCCTATCTGACACCCAGATGGTCGAACCTGCGGAATACAATGAGGCGACGCGTACGGCATCGTTCCGCATCAGCCTGCCGCTCAGCGGATTGAATGCGGGGCGCTATACGGTGCAGGCTATCGTCGTCGATGCGGGGACAACGTATTCAGCCTTCGCGCGAAATTATTTTGCGTTGCGGCAAACGGCAAAACCGGCAGCGGAGGCGGCGGTACCGCCACCACCGGGAAATTAAAGACATCTGTTTCTCGTCACCGCTTTTTCTTTCCGAAAATCCCACTTTGGACTGACTGCGTTTCGTTTTGGACCTCACGGAAAACACTGGATGGGCTGACTGCGTTCGTCTGAACCCCCTGGTTCACTCTGAAACAATTTTGCGGGAAATTTAGGTCCCTTACACGCCAGAAAGCCACAGATCGCAGCAATTCCACTCGTAAGAAAAGACAAAAACAAGAAATCGCTCATGCGCAATGGCGCTCTTCTTGCTTAAGGTTCTGTCGTAGAAATCCACAAGCGCTGGAAGTACGCCCGCCAGGAGTGATGAATGGATTTTGTCCTAATTACGCTTCCACATTTCGCCATCGCCTCGGTTTGGACGGCTGCAGTCCTGGCCGCGCTGGGCGCGATGGTGATGTTGATCGGTTTTTTTGCGGGGCGACGCGCCGTCCGGCAAATTCGCATTCACCGGTACGATGCCATCGCGCTGAAAATGCACGACCAGTGGCGCGAGATTGCAAGGGGTTCGATTCCGGTAGAATCGTGGCGCAAAAATCCAATGCAGTGCGAAATCATTCAGTCGATTGTGATTCAGGAAATCGGTGCGGCGACAGACAAGGACCGCGAAGGGCTGCAGGAGTTCTTACGCAGGACGGGGCTGATCGGCCTGTGCATCGAAAAAGCGACGGGGGGTTACGGATGGGCGCGGCGACGGGCCATGCTGGCGCTTGGCGCGATGCGCGTGCCGGAAGCGATCGCTCCGCTTTCCGAAGCCCTGGATGATTGGCAACTCGATACGCGGATGACTGCGGTGAGAGCCCTTGGCAGCACCGGTCTGCCCGCAGCGGCGGAGCCCGTCATCGAAAGCTTCATGGTTGGCGGCCTGAAAGTGCCGCTCGATCCAATCTGCAACGCGCTGGTGCGCTGTTATTTCGATCAGCCCGCTGCCATCCTTCCGTATCTGCGCCGCTCGCAAGGCGAATCGCGCGAAATGTTGGCTCGCGTCGCCAGCGAACTGGCCACCGCCGAAATGGGAGATGAAATGATCCTGCTGGCGGAGGATCCACGGCCCGAGGTCCGGGCATCCGCCGCAAAGGCGCTGGCCGTTGCGCCGCTGGAGCTTGCTATCCCAGCACTAAGCGATCTGACGCGCGATGAATTTTGGTTTGTGCGCTTGCGCGCAACCATCGCGCTGGGCCAGATTCGCCATCCGCGCACGATTCCAATCCTGCTCGACGCTGTGCGAGACTCCAATCGTTTAGTTCGAATGCGCGCCGCGGCTACGCTGGCGCAGTTCGAACACGACCGTGTGGAGATTCTGCAAAGCATCGTCGATTCGCGCGACCGCTACGCGCTGCACGCCATGATTTCCGCGCTGGAACTCGGCGGCGGCTTCGATCAGGTGATGAAGGAACTTTCCGATCCGCTGCTGGACGAACAAACTGCCGCGCACTTGGTGGACGCTCTGCGGGAGGGCGCGGCTGGGTTGTGGTCTACACGGCCTGCTGATCCTGTGGTGGAGTCTGTTTTTCCTTAGATGTTTGTCGCTTCGGGCGTTGCTCTCCATTTCGTTCTGCCGATTGTCATTCCTCACCAGCATTATTCCGACGTATTATCCTCTCGTTGCGGCCTTGCTCTAAATGTGTCATAAAAGGGGCGGAATGGGCTTTGGATTTTGCGGCTGGGTGGGTTGGGTTTTCTGGTCTGTCTTTTGATTCGCGTAGATCCAGGACAAAAGCGCACAGACTGAAGTCTGTGCTACTGGTTGTACACCGTCATTTTGGAGGGGAATCGTGAGAGTTTGCAGAACTGTCTTGATTACTTCGCTTGCGCTATTTGCGGTAATTGCTTTTTTTGCATTGCCTGCTGTGAAGGCGCAGAATTCCACGTTTCACAATGCTCCCGCGTCTGCGGTGCAGATGAAGAGTCCTCTGACTACCGATGCAAAGACTACTGAAATTGGCGGGCAACTGTTCGTGGTCAATTGCACTTCGTGCCATGGGCCTCAGGGTCAAGGGACAGGGAATGTTCCCGGGCTCAAGAGCGCGAAGGTGCAGGGCGCTAGCGAAGGCGAACTGTTCTGGTTCCTCACGCAGGGCAGCGCGGATAACGGCATGCCCTCGTGGGCCGGTATTTCTGAGGAGCGGCGCTGGCAGCTCGTGATGTATCTGAAGGCCGGATTGCCGGCCATTCCGCGCAATCAAAATTCGCCGGACATGGACGCGAAAGCTCTGAGCGCTCCTCCGCCAGTGGCTCCCTACACGGATTTCCGGTTTGAAAAGCCTGGACAGTTCCGCAAGATTTCTCTCAAAGACATGCCTGCTCCTTTTGCGACAGGCTCATCCGGAAATGGCGCAAAGCTGGTGCCCCGGCCGGAGGGCGCATGGCCGAAAGTTCTGCCCGGTTTTAAAGTGGAGTTGTACGCGAGCGAGCTTCACGGGCCGCGCCTGATTCGAACGGCGCCCAATGGCGATTACTTCGTGTCCGAGGGCGTGGCGGGCGACATCAAAGTCTTCCGCGGAATCAGCGGCGACTCCAAACCCGTTCAGAGTGAAACTTTCGCGAGCGGACTCACACGGCCTTACGGCATTGCATTTTATCCGCCCGGCCCAAATCCGCAGTGGGTGTACGTTGGGGATACGAATGCGATTGTCCGCATTCCCTATCAAAACGGAGACTTGAAGGCGCGCGGTGCCGCGGAGCACATCGCGGACCTGCCGCCCGACGGCCACTGGACGCGCAGCGTGGAGTTTTCGCTCGACGGCAAGAAATTGTTCGTCTCGGTGGGATCGAATTCGAACGTCGATGACATCGACCTGTCGCCCTCGGAAAAGAATCGCTCGGACATACTCGAATTCAATCCGGACGGTTCCGGGATGCGCGTCTATGCCAACGGGATTCGCAATCCCGGCAACGGGCTGGCGGTGAATCCGAAGACCGGAGAATTGTGGTGCTCGGTGAACGAGCGCGACTCGCTGGGCGATAATCTGGTACCCGATTACATCACGCACGTGCAGGAAGGCGGATTTTACGGCTGGCCCTGGTGGTACATGGGCGGGCATCAGGATCCGCGTCACGAGGGCAAGCATCCCGAACTGAAATCCAAAGTCATCACTCCGGATGTGATCCTGCAGCCGCACAATGCGTCTATGCAGATCACGTTCTACAACGGCAAACAGTTCCCCGCGGAATATAGCGGCGACCTTTTCGCCGGCCAGCACGGTTCGTGGAACAAGTCCGTGCGCGTCGGATACGAAGTGATTCGAATTCCGCTGCACGGTACCGGACACGCTACCGGGGAGTACGAGGATTTCATGACTGGATTCGTGCTCGACAATGGAAATGTGTGGGGGCGTCCAGTGGGCGTCGCCGTCGCGCAGGATGGCTCGATGCTGGTGACCGATGACGGTTCGAATTCGATTTGGCGGATTAGCTATACGGGGAAGTGATCGTAGGGAGATGTGGGCCTTTCGTGGCGCCGGCGTCCCGCCGGCGATTTACGCGGGGCGAAAAACCTGCGCGGAAAATGAAATACCAGCACCCCAGCGGCTAAAGCCGCATGAATGATGCTGGCCTAATGTCGTGGCTGAAGCCGCGACCCACAAACGTTCTTAGATTTTCGATGAGATTCTTGCTAGCGCAGGACTTCAGTCTGACTTGCGTTCTGACCTTAGATCAATCCCTAGTTGCTGGCATTTTTTGTAGAGGTGACTGCGTTCGAGGCCGAGGGCCCGCGCGGTGTTGGTCATGTGATGGTGGTTGCGGCGAAGTTCTGCGAGCAGGACTTCGCGTTCGAACGATTCGATGCGCTGCGTGAGCGGGCCGGTTCTGGCAGTTGGCGCTAGTTCGCCATTGCGCGCGGGCGGCAAGGCCATGTTCACTTCTTCGGCGGTGATTGTTTCGCTGTTTGAAAGCAGCAGGACGCGCTCCACTACGTTGCGCAACTCGCGGACGTTACCCGGCCACGGGTAACGCTTCAGAATTTCCAGCGCGTCCGGTGAGAAAAACTTCTTCCTCCAGCCGTTTTGCGCCGCCACTTGCGCGGAGAAATATTCCGCGAGTGTGGGAACTTCTTCGGTGCGTTCGCGCAGCGGCGGCAATACGATCGGGAAGACATAGACGCGGTGAAACAAGTCCGCGCGAAATGTTCCCTGGCGGACCAGTTCTTCCAGATTGCGGTGCGTGGCGACCACTACGCGGGCGTCCACCGGAATCGGCTTGTCTCCGCCTACGCGCTCGATTTCGCCCTCTTCCAGCACGCGCAGCAGCTTGGCCTGCATGGCCAGCGGCATGTCGCCGATTTCGTCGAGGAATAATGTGCCGCCGCCGGCTTGTTCGAATTTACCGATGTGGCGAGCTGTCGCGCCGGTGAACGAGCCTTTTTCGTGGCCGAATAGTTCCGATTCGATCAGTTCTGCGGGTACCGCGGCGCAATTGAGCGTCACGAACGGACCGGCGCGGCGCGAACTTTTCTGGTGAATGGCGCGGGCGATCAGTTCCTTCCCCGTTCCGGTCTCGCCCTGGATCGCGACGCGCGTCTCGCTGGCAGCGACGCGCTCCACCTGTGCCAGCAAACGCTCCATGATCGGGCCGGACCAGATCACTTCATGCTTGCCGAGGCGGCGGCGCAGGTCGCGGTTTTCTTCCTCGAGGTGACGCATGCGCAGAACATTTTCCGTGGTGACGAGAAGTTTTTCAGTCGAGAGCGGCTTTTCCAGAAAATCGACGGCTCCCAGGCGCGTTGCGCGGACCGCCATTTCGATGCTGGCTTGTCCAGAAATCATCACGACCGGTGTGGTTGCCCCTGCGGCTTTCAAATCTTCCAGCAGCGATATGCCATCTTTTCCGGGCATGACGACATCCGAAAAAATCACGTCGAACCGCTCGGTGCGAATCAGTTCGAGCGCGCGAACGGCGCTGTCGCATACCGTCGCCTCATATCCGGCAAGGCGGAATGCGCGGGAGAGCGACGCCAACGTGTTTGGGTCGTCATCGATGAGCAGGAGGTGCGGTTTGGGAGCTGTCATGTTCGGCTCACAGTGTTACGCGGCGGTGATGATGGGCGGATCGGGCTGCGCCACTTGCGATTGCCTGGGTCCCGGCTCGGAGTCTTGCTGCTCGATCGGCAACTCGACGCGGAACGTTGCGCCTGCGCCGGGCGCGGATTCGACGGAAATTTTTCCGCCGTGATCGCTGACCACCGACTGCACGATCGCGAGGCCGAGGCCCGTGCCGTGCTGCTTGCTGGTGTAGTACGGAGTGAACAGGCGCGCGCACTCCTCCGGCGTGAGGCCGGCTCCGGTGTCGGTGACTTCCAAGCGCACCATTCCGTTGTGCTGAGAGGTCCTCACGGTGAGCGTACCTCCAGCGGGCATGGCGTCCAGAGAATTGAGCACGAGATTTTCGAGCGCCCTGCGCAGCAGAACACGGTCAGCCTGAGGGTGCGGAAGGTTTTCGTCGAGATACATTTCCGGCGTGATCGGCGGGCGGCCCATGGCGCTGAATTGCGGCTCAAACAGGCGCACGACGCCACGCACGGCTTCGTTCAGGTCCACGGCCTCGAATTCCGGCGTGGGCATTTTTGCGAAATCGCTGAAGCGGCTGACGATGTTTTTCAGATTTTCCAGTTCGGCGCGCAGGGTGGCCGTGGACTCAAAAAATACTTCATCGAATTGCTCGGAGCTTTGCTCGCGCGCGCGCTGCAGATTCTCCACGGTAAGCTGGAGTGGAAACAAAGGGTTTTTCAATTCATGCGCGAGTCTGCGGGCCAGTTCGCGCCACGCGGCGACTCGTTCGGTCTGCAAAAGCGTATCGCGCTGTTCAGAAAGCTGGCGGGTCATGTCATTGAATGCCATGGCGAGCTGGCCGATTTCATCGCGCGAATGGACTTCGACCCTGGCCTCCCAGTGCCCGGCGGCAACTTCGTGCGCGCCTGCGGCCAGTTGCTCGATGGGACGAGTGAATCGCGCGGAGATCCACCAACTGAGGATGATCCCGATCACAATCACTCCGCCGGCAACACTTAGTGCCAGAACGCGGATAAAGTTCAGCATCCGAACCAAGTCCTGACGCGAACTTCCAACCAGCAGCACGCCTAGCAAATCGTTGTCCCGCCCGACAAGCGGAATGGCGTTAAACGTTTCGGAACTCGCGGCGAGGCCCGAGCCTGAGGTGATTGTCCTTTGCAGCTCGCGGCGCGTGCGCTGGGCCTCGCCGATCAACGGGTCGAACAGATCGGCCTGGGCGACCTGGCCATTCAGATCGGTGAGGTCCGATGGAACGAAATCCTGCTCCAGATTTCGATAGAGCAATGCGCGCATGCCTTCCGGCAAAACCAGCGTGGCGAGAAAATCCTGGTTGAGGCGCTGACCACCGATCAGATAGAGACTTTTTTCTCCAACGCGAATGACGCGAACGGCAAGCAGGCCCAGCTCGACATTATCCGGCATGTCCACGCGGCGCAGGAACGGGCCCTGCGCATTCCAATCCCTTTCCGAACCGACCCAATCGTTCTTATAGCCGAAGCGCGCGGGCCATTCGGAGGAAGAGATCAGCGTGCCGTCGTCGCCGACGATGTCCAGAAAATCGAGTTCCTGGGAGAGCGCGATGCCGCGCGCATCGTTGTAATACTGCGACGCGTCGGCCTGCGGGCGGCTCAGGTCCATGGCCATGCGGAGAGTGGCTTCGGCGTCGGCAATTCCCTGCACGCGGCGCACGATGTCTTCGCCGCGCTGCGCGTATTCGCGGTGGAACTGCGCGACCAACGCGTCCGTGCGCTGGCGATTAAATTCTTCGAATGAGCGGCGAGAGTACGAGGACACGCCCCAGGCCACCGCCGTCACCGCCGCGACGATGGTCAGCGTGAACACCGTCAGAAGCTTGGCGCGAAAGCTCATGGAGTCGCTCCCGCAGCGGCTTGCGGCGGCCCAAGCCACACGTCTTCCAGTCTCCACCCGCCCCATCGCGGCGGCATCCAATCGCGCACCTGCGGGCTCAGTCCATAACTTTCCGTGACGTGGACGAGAGGAATCACGCGGAAGGCGTCGATTGGAGCGCGTTCGGCGGCGTAAGCCTGTTCCGGCGTTTCTGTCGAAGTCAGCGCTTCGCTCAAGGCATTCAAAATTCCAGCGAGAGCCAGTCCGGGGTCCGGCGCGGCCAGTCGATAGCGAACGAGGCGCACGTCAGCGGCTGGATTCTTCATGTCAGCAGCTTGTCCAGAAATTTGCGTCACGATCCCGGCTTCCCTCAGGTTTACGGCGACGCGCTCCGCTATCGCGCGCGCCTCCGCATCGCCAGAATCATAGACCAGCGTGAGCGCCATCGGATGAGAAACTTCGCGACCGGCTGCCGCCAGAAGTTCTTTCGCGTGCGGCAAATCTGTTACGACCGGAAACAGATGCGCGTAACCCGAAATCCAGTTCGGCAGCAAGCTTCCTGCAGCCACGCCTTGCTTTTGTAGGATCACTTCGGCAATGGAGGAACGATCGATTGCCAGCGAAATTGCCTGGCGGATGCGCTGGTCCTGCATGGCCGGCCTGCTTGCGTCGAATTGCAGCGCAAAAAGTTCAATCGGATCACTCGATGCAGTGCGCACGCCACGGTTCGCGGCGCGGCGGACTTGAGATGCAGGGAGTTCGACGACATCGGCCTGACCGAAGGCAATGGCATTGGCTTGCTGCTCGAAATCCACGCCCATGGTGAGTTCGATCTTGTCCACAAACGGCCGTCCGGCCCAGCAGGATTCATTGGAAACGAAGACGATTTTCAGAGGGCCATTGTTCTTGGGCCACTCCCCCACCCGGAATGGCCCGGTGCCTGTAAGCGAGCCGTCGTCCCCAGTGTGAAAAATGAAATAGCGTCCAGCAGCAAGGGTGGATAGAAAATCGGGCATCGAACGATCTGCCTGAATAACAACGGAATCGGACGTGGCGCTCACATCGAAGTCATTGCCGAGCAATTGTTGCAGCGCAAGAGCTGCCGCTTCCGGAGTCAGGGCAGGGCCGTCGCTGAACTTGACTCCTTTGCGGATGAGAAATTGCCAGCGTTTAGCCGCAGCGTCATGCTGCCAGGAAATCGCCAGCGCAGGTTGCGGCGTCCCGTGCTCGTCTAATTTAATAAGGCGATCGAAAACGAGCGAGGCCATACGTGCGAAAGCGGCTGCGCGCATCGGAGCGGAAGGCCACTGGCGCGGATCGATGGCAGTCACGCGTTCGCTATTCTGGACACGCAATATGCCTCCGAAATGCGGACGAGTTGAGGCTTGCACGCGAGTGGAAAAGAGTAATGCACCTAGCAGCACGATCGTAGTGATGCTGCAAGGCTTGCTATCGAACACACGATATGGACAACCGGTAGGCCTCATAATTTCCAGTCTGCACATTTCTGACGATAATCGTGTTCGAGGGGTCGTTTTGACCCCTATGAATTGCCAGGATCGGACCGGGAAAATTCACGTGGTTGCTGGTGACCATCGTACCCAAATCATGATGTACCTCTAGCCATAAGGTGTCTGACTGCGCGTCGTCTCCGGGCCCAGTTGCAAACCAGGGACTTCCTATATTCTTCGTGCAACTCGTTGGAGCGTGTGCAAATAGCCCTACCAGAGATACAGGGCTCAGATAACCCGCGCCGCCTTCAATATCCCCGCAACTAACAAAGGTGAGCGTTTCCAAAGAAACCGTGCAGTAGCGCTGGCCGTGCCCTGCCCAAATAATATTCCCCGCATTCAGATTCAACGTGGCTGTTGGGTCCCGCAAAGTGGATGAGGGAATCCCAAGGGGTACGTCAATTTTAGTCTCGGAATGGCGGCTCATATTCTGAATGAATACGGCATCTGGGGTAAGCAATATCACCAGTTGATCCCCGTTCGATGCGGCTATGACCCCAGCATCGAGGATTTGTTGCGGTCCGTCCCAGAATCTCTCGCTGTTCAGAATGGCTGGAAGCGCCTTGGCGGGAGATCGACTAGAGAACGGAGCAACTTGAAGAACTTCCTGATTTGTGTTCGCCTGGTGTATTTCGGCCGTCCACAGAAACCCCTTCATGTTCTCAGAAAGGTTGACTACGACGCTAGCCGCTTCGCTCCCGTTCGCTCTGATTCGAACGCAGCGACCTTGCAATTCTGCATCGAGAGCATGGTCGATCCGGATAACATCGTCCAACTCCAGCGTCGAGATATTTCGAATTTCGCATGCCATGTCACCGCGTGCAGTCACAACTGCAGCAATTTTGTCCGCTAGTGAACGAGCTGAATCCTCCAGCGTATCGCAGCGCGCTGCCAGCGGCATTCCTAACAAGACAAAGAGAATCAAAAGGGTGGAGGAGGACAGTTTGGAGCGGTCGGTGCCCATCATTGGAGTGCCGCGCTTGGCCACGCGCGCCAAAAGCAGCAGCCGCATGCATGGCCTGCGCTGTGTGAAATCATAACACAGCAGTCTTGCCTGAATTTCCACGCTGGCTGCCGCTTTGCGCAATTCAAATCGGCCAGACGCGCGTCCGCGCCCCGATAAAATCGGGACGCGGTTCGCGCATTGACCACCGGCTGGGTCGCGCTCGCTTGGGAAAATCCTTTGCAGGGGCGGCGGTCCCTGTCCCGGTTTCCGGCGAGCGGCCCGCAAGGGTTTTTGCCGATGGAATTCAATATTCTAGTGGGCTCCACGCTTCGCATGAAGCGGTCAGCGTAAAAGTAGAGCCCCCTCCCGTCATTTGACTCTCGATGCCTGCGCCTGCTTGCGAGCCTGCGCGGGCGAATCCTGTTCGGTGTCGTCCGAGTTGTTCGTTGGCATTCCGCCAGCGAACGCCGAGCGAAGCACATCCGAGGGGAAGAAATTGTTACCGTTGGTCGGGACCATGATGATTTGCAACTTGTCCGATAGACGTTCGGCGATGATCTTCTGGATGAGCATGGGATTCTGTTTGAGCACGGCGGCTTCCTGCTGCAGGCGCTCGGAGTCAGCTGAAGCGGTCAGGCGAATCGTGTCAGCGTTGGCTGCGGCGTTCAAGCGAGTCGTATCGGCGTCCGCGGCTGCTAGGACGCGACGCCGCTCCGCCTCCGCTTTACTGTCGGTGACTTTGGCAGCGGCGGCTGCTTCGGCATTTTCTTCGGTGGCTTCCTTGCGTGCTTGCGCCTCCAGGCGCGATTGCTCGATCTGCTTCTGCTTGAGAGGCAGTGTGTACTGCATCGCGTCGGACTCTGCCTTGGCACCGATCACGCGTGAGGCGGCATCGGCTTCGGCACGCTTCAATTGCTGCGCCTTCGCGGCCTCTGCCTGGAGTTCGGCGATTCGAACCTGCTTTGTGCTGATCTCGGTTTCGAACTCCATGCGCTCGCTTTCCTGTTCCTTTAAGAGCAAGCCTTCGAGGCCTTTGGCGTATTCGGCTGGCAAGTGGACATCCCGCAGTAGGACTTCCTTCACCACGATGCCGTCCGTCGCGAGCCGGTCGGTGATGGCCTTTGTGGATTTAGTTCGAAACTCATCGCGTTTGGTCGAGAAAACTTCCCGGACAACGTAGTTGGGAGCAAGGTCGCGGAAGGCCGTGGCTACCACCGGCGTAACGATTTCCGAATCCACCGGCTGCGCCAAGTTCGCATGGATGTAGGCGAGCCGTTGGGGGTCCAGGCGATACCGGACGGACACGGCAAGGCCGATGGTCAGGCCTTCACGTGTTTGCACGGAGAGGACTTCATTCTTGTTTGAAGCGTCGGGGGCGGCAGTCGTGGTGAACAAGTGATCGCGCAGGTCATATACGGCCACGCGCTGCACCAGCGGCATGACCAGATGCACTCCGGGATACAGCGTTCCCTGCTGGACTCCCGAGATTTGGCTGATTCGAATTCCGCCCGAGCCTTCCGGCACGAACGCGAAGCTCAGAGCCAGCAGCAGGGATGCCGACGCCCATCCGAATAGTTTGGCGGCGAGAGGCCAGCGTATAGGGCGGCGCGAGTTCGCCTTCCCGGCCGCCCCAGGCTCCCCCCGAGCCCATCAGCTTTTGGAATTGCATCGTCAGGTACACGTCGTAACCAACTACTCCCGCAGCTGTGCCGAACATCGCTACACCTGCAGCCATCAATAACCACTTCAGTGCCAGCATGACTATTGCCTCCTGTCCCTCGAGTCTTCGGTACTGCTCATCGAGGGGAATCCTTGCGTGGTGAGCGACTTCGCGTTCTATGCGGTCGGCCGTGCCGCCGCCATAGCCGACGGCCGCGCCATCGGGCGCATCGGGACGGCTTCCATCCGCCTTCCGGGCAGCATTCCGAACAGGCCGCGCAGGCTCATCCAGGCCATCCATAGCGCGAGCAGAAATGAAATGATCGTGATTTCGATCAGCATTGCTGTGTTCATCCAGGTGTCCATTGCAGTTCCTCGCTTTCCACGGCGAAGGAGATTGCATGGCAAGCGCCAAGCGCGTCTGTGCTGAAAATGCAGGGGTTATAGACCTTCCGAGATCGTATGTGTGTGGCATGGATAACACGCTGTGGACAGAAAAACGCAATCAATGCCGCCATTTAAGTCGCAGGCGGTTCCAGTCAGCGGGTTAAGATATACTGTGGTTTGGGGCTTGGGAGATCGTGAACAGAGAAGGAATCCAAATCGGGAAGATCTATGGGATACCAATCTTCATCAATCCCAACTGGTTCTTCATTTTTGCGCTGATCAGCTACTCCTTCGTTTCCCAATATGACGCGCTTCATCTGGACCTTCCTACAGCCCGGCTCTGGGGGTTAGGGCTCATTACCAGCCTGCTGTTTTTCGGCTCGCTGGTATTCCACGAAATGGCGCACAGCGTCATCGCGAAGCACTACAAGATACCTGTGGCTTCGATCACGCTGTTTGTTTTTGGCGGCGTTGCGCGGATTGGCCGAGATCCCTCGCGGGCCATCGAAGAGTTCAACATTGCTGTAGCCGGTCCGGTTTCGAGCTTCCTGCTCGCCGGCGGGTTCTGGCTTGTGGCCAGGTCGGCTGGTTCGAATCTGATTCTCCATACGCTGGCCGGATCGCTCGCCTGGCTCAATTTCAGCCTCGCGCTATTCAATCTGCTGCCCGGATTCCCGCTCGACGGCGGACGCATCTTCCGGGGGATTGTCTGGGGCTGGACGAAGGATTATTCCCGGTCGACGCGCATTGCGGCGCGCAGCGGTCAGATCGTCGCTTACGGCATGATCGCCCTGGGCGTCGTAATGGCCGTTAACGGGTATATGAACCACGGTGACATCATTGGCGGGATGTGGCTGGGATTCATCGGCTGGTTCCTGCTGACGGCCGCGCAGCAGAGCCGGGCGCAGGCGGATGCGCGGGGGGCGCTGGAAGGCTTGCGCGTCTCCGACATTATGACCCCGGACCTGCCCACCATCGGACGCGAGATTTCACTGGAAGACTATGCGCGAGAGATGGTGCGCACTGGACGCCGCGCGCATCTGGTTGTGGCGCACGACCAGCTTGTCGGACTGATGACTGCGGAGGCGCTACAGTCGGTGCCGCAGACCGATTGGGACGTTACTTCGGTACAGGCGGTGATGCTCCCCAAGCAAAAACTGCATTGGGCTGCGCCGGAAGAACCTGCGCTTTCCCTGCTTGACCGCATGCGCAATGTCGGCATGCAGCAAATGCCCGTGATCGCCGCCGGCAACGTCGTCGGCATCGTCACGCGCGATTCGATCGTTCACGTCTTGCAGACGCGCGGCGGGGCTGGATCGCCTGTCCGGCAGTAAACCTTTCTTTCCCTTACTTCAGCAATGAGTTTACTTTGCGCATCTGGCGCGCGAAATCGGCTGGATTGTACGCGGACGGGTTTTCCAGCTGTTGAAACAGTCCGTTGATGGCTGTTCGAACGTCGGCGGCATTCGCGATCTTCTCTGTGCGCGTGTAGGCGATGAAGAGAGAATCCAGCGCCATCGCGGCTTGCTCGGCAGCGCGTTCGCCCTGGTTCGAAATTTCGTCCGCGTCATTCGAAATGCGCTGAAGCAGGCGGAGCGTCATCGCTGCGTCGTAGGGCTGCGTCTCGATTCGCGTGACAAGCTGATTCGAAAGCGCTGAAGCGCTCGCGGAAGCTGCCGCAACTGATTCCCTGTCTGGATTCAACTGGCTGAGCATTTTTGAGACTTGCGCGATTTGGTCGTCGAGGCGCGCGGCTGCTCCATCATCGACCTGGTGCGCCAGTTCGCGGAACAGCGTGTACCTGGAGCCGTTCCAGGGTGGATCGCCCGGACGGCGGCCTTCGTAGCCGTGTTCCTGCCGCCAGCTCTGCTCGGGCGCGGTCAATGAATGGTGGCACGCGAAGCATTGCAGTTCGGAATACTCCGGCCAGTTCTTGCCTTTGGAGCGCCAGGCGAGGCGGTCCATGGAGGCGCGGAGTTGAACGGCCTGCCCGGTGCCCCAATCTCGCACTCCGGACCACGCATCTTTTTCAGCAGCTACTCCCGGGGCGGTCTCGCGCGGCGTCTTCCAGTGGCGCGGCATTACCGCAGAGAACGAATCGAGTTCGAAGTATAGATCGGGATGTCCGGCGGCAAGCATCTCGTGGTCCACGAATTTTTCCTGCGTGCCCAGGTGGCACGTCAGGCACTTTTCCGTGCGGCGGACCAGGTTTCGGGTGTCATACATGCCGGCGGCGACGGATTGCTCATGCGTCCAATTTCGCGTGGTGTGCGGGCCCAGCCATGCGGAGGAAGGTCCGTGGCAACTCTCGCAGGTGACACCCTCGTTCAGTTCGAATGTCTTTGCACGCGCATCGGCGGGCACGTCCAGCGCGTGGCAGGCTAGACACTTTGCTGCCTGCTCGGATTTGCCCAGGCCCAGGATACGCGCCATGCGCTCGCCAACCTGTCCGGTAAGCGCGTCGTAAGCCTTCGCGTGCTTATCCTTTACGACCCAGATGCTGTATTCGTTCTGAAAGATGCGGCTATCGGCGTGAGGCTTCACGCTACCATGGCAACTGGTGGAGCTGCAGGAACCTGGGCCGGTGTATTTGCTGGTGTCGGCGGGAGATGCGGCCGTACTTGATGGGGAAAAAGACAAAAATAAAAGCGCGCCGATGAAAACGACGGAATACTTCTGGTGCCAACGCTTGCACTCAGGCGCGATTTTCATTCTTTAGCCCGGATGGACCGACCCCGATCGCGCAAACCATGGCACTGGCTTGCGTCAGATTTTTATACAGGCGGTTCAGATCGAAGTCAACGCATCGTACGAGCCTAATTTCCAAATGTTCCCGTTTGACAAGTTTGGATACATTATTGTATATACATAAATGTGTTTACCTGGGATGCTAGCAAAGCCACCAGGAATCTGACGAAGCATGCCGTCTCTTTCGAGGAGGCGGCTACGGTTTTCGCCGATCCCGAAGCGCTCGAGTGGGAAGACGTGGAACACTCTCACGATGAGACTCGGTTCAAGCGCTTGGGTATTTCCGCCAAGGGCCGGATCCTGATCCTGGTTTACTCTTATTGGAGGACTAAAGATGGCAAAGAAATACTCCGCATCATCACGGCGCGCCGCGCGAGCTCGAAAGAGCGCAAAGCCTATGCCGGATGACCGCATCGATTTTTCGGATATTCCGCAATCCACGGATGAAGAGTTGAAGAGCGCGCGCCGGGTTGGCCGCCCAAAATCAGGAAATGCGAAACAGCTGATTGCCATACGCCTTTCCCCCCGTCTGCTTGCACAACTCAGGCGACTGGCAGCAAAACGGGATAAACCCTACCAGACGCTCATCCACGAACTGCTGGAGCAAGCCGCGCGAAAGTCCAAAGTAGCCTGATACCGCCCTCCTTAATTCCAGATTTGGCGTCCCATGGAAAACACTCGATGCCAGATGATGGACTCGAACGCCGTGGTCTGTTATATGAATTTTGGGTTGTTTCAAGTCCTACGCGTGCGGTCAGTCTTCTTCCAGGAGCGTCGCCTTGATTTTTGAGGAGTTGAAAAACATCGACCGGCAACCGGACGGAACACCGGTTGGGACCGAGGACCTGCTCCTGCTGCCCGTCTTTAAGGACGTCTCTCCTCAATTCCTGAAAAAAAATGCGAATGCCACCGTCTGGCGGCATTTCAAGCGCGGGGAAATTGTCTGTCGTGAAGGCGAGTTCGGCTCGACGGCATTTTATATTCTTGAAGGTAAGGCCAGCGTGCAATTGGCCAGTCCGATGGCGCACGTAAAATCCCGTGGCGAGCCGATCGGATTTTTCGGGCGTCTAACGAGCAAGCTCACCAGCCGCCTGGCTGCGCGGCAGGAAGACCGGCGCGAGGAAGAAGTGGACCGGCGGTCGATTCCTATCGACGCTCCCGTGGACCTGGCCTACGACCATCCCGTCGCGGAACTCGGACCTGGCGAACTTTTTGGCGAAATGACATGCATGAACTACTATCCGCGCTCGGCCACCGTGCGTGCTGAAACCGATTGCACAATGCTGGAGATGCTGCGCAATGTGCTCGACGTGCTGCAAAAGAGCAAGCCGTTTCGCGCGCAGCTCGATCAGACATATCGCCAACGCGCGCTGGATTCCCATTTGAGGAATGTGGCGATTTTTCGCGGTCTGACGCAGGATTTTATCGATCTCCTGCGTGATCGCGTCGAACTGCTGCGATTCGCGCCGGGGCAAACGATCTGCAAGCAGGGGGAACCCGCGGACAGTTTTTATTTGGTGCGGCTTGGATTTGTAAAGATTTCCGAGGGGTATCCGGGCGGCGAGCTGGTGCTGGCCTACTTGTCGCGCGGCGACTATTTTGGCGAGATCGGCCTTCTGGGAGGCGGCGGGAGAACCGCAACCTGCACGGCGCTGGACCATGTGGAACTGGTCCGTATTTCCGCCGAAGATTTTCGCGCGATGGTGGAGAAATTTCCCGCAGTGCGCCAGGGCCTGGAAAATATCGCGCGGGAACGGCAGGAAACAAACCGGGAACGTCTCAGCATGGTTCGCAGCGTTCCGCTCGAACGTTTCCTTTCACAAGGTTTGATGGAGGCGCAGAGCCTGCTGGTTCTTGACCTCGATAAATGCACGCGCTGTGATGCCTGCGTGACGGCTTGCGCAGATTCGCACGACGGGATTACGCGACTGGTCCGCGAGGGGCTCCGCTTCGAGAATTTTCTGGTGGCGACGTCCTGCCGCCAGTGCCGCGATCCATTGTGCATGGTCGGTTGTCCGGTCGGCGCGATTCGGCGGCGCAATTCGCTGGAAGTCATCATTGAAGACTGGTGCGTGGGCTGCGGATTGTGCGCGAAAAATTGTCCCTACGGGAATATCAATATCCACTCGTTTGCCGCGCAGGCCGACGATCATGAGAATCCGGGACACAAGAAGGCAGTCATCCAGAAGAAGGCTACTACCTGCGATTTGTGCACCGAACAGTCGGAACCCAGCTGCGTATATGCGTGCCCGCACGATGCCGCGCATCGCGTGGAGCCGCGCGATTTCTTTTCGGACACTTTGGGGCAGCGAGTGGGAAGGCAGTAGCTTGATCGTATCTCACGAAAGAATTCGTCATGCGTATTGACCAAACTCATCGCAGTTGGCTGATCGCATCGCTAGTAATGCTTGGCGTTTCGATTCTGCTCTTTGGGATCTATCGCGTTCCCTCTTCGGGCGAATCGATGGGAGGAACTGCTCTCGGGCTGGCGTTTGGCGGCGTCGGCTTCGCGTTCATGATTTTTGCGGCGCTGCTGGGCGCGCGAAAGAAAGTTCCCGTTTGGCGCGTGGGCCGCGCGCAAACCTGGATGCGCGGGCACCTGTGGCTCGGGCTGCTGAGTTTGCCGCTGATTGTGCTGCACTCCGGATTTCGGTACGGGCACGGCTTGACAGCCGTGCTGATGACGCTGCTGATTATTGTGGTGGCGAGCGGCATCTTTGGCGCTGCGCTGCAACACTACATGCCTCGCGTAATGTCGCGCGAAGTGCCCATGGAAACCATTTATGAGGAAATCGGGCACGTTAGGGCGCAGCTTCTGGAAGAGGCTGAGGAGATCATCAAGCAGGCGACGGCTGAAAAAGCCAAGTCCGCTGCTGCGGGAGCTATTGATTCGACGGGGGCCGTTGCCACGGCTGTTGTCGAGGACCATGCCGGTCCCCTACGCATTTTTTTCGAGCAGGAACTGAAACCGTTTCTCGCAAATCCTGGAGCGCGCGGATACGCGCTGTCCGATCAGGGCCAATCGCGAAACGCATTCATACAATTACGAACGCTGGTGCCGCCCGCGCTGCACACGACGATTGAAGACCTTGAAAGCATTTGCGAGGAGGAGCGCCAGCTTACGCTGCAATCGAAATTGCATGTGTGGCTGCACGGCTGGCTGCTGCTGCACATTCCTCTTTCGCTGGCGTTGATTTTGCTGGGCGCGGTGCATGCGGTGATGGCGCTGCGATACTGATTCGCATTATATCGTAGGGGCATGGCATTGCCGTTCACGGAGAACGTTCTCGGTGAACCGTGCCCCTACCAGCAAGGGCAATCTGTGCCACGAACACGCACAACCAAGAAACTCGCGCAGCGCATCGACCTGGAGTATTTCAAGCGGCGAAGTCCGATGCGCCATTGGCGATTCGTGCTTTCGGTGGCGCTGCCTGCGCTCGCCATCGTGTGGCTCGTGTGGTATGGCATTCGGTCCGACCGGCGGGTGTACTCTGCCGGGCGCCTGTCCAGCGCGCACTCTGTGCTTTCCAAACAATGTTCCGCCTGCCACCTAACGCAGGTGGGATTTTTCAGCGAGAAGACTTCCGATCAGAAATGCCTCGCGTGCCATGACGGGGCGATTCATCATGCAGCGCAGGAGTTCACGCCCTCATGCGCCTCCTGTCACGCGGACCATCGCGGAGCGATTCGGCTGGCCGCCACGAGCGATGCGAGTTGTACGCAATGCCATTCCAGCCTGACCACACGCGCGGGTTCAACCAACTTCGCGCGCAACATTCAGAGCTTCGAAGGCGATCATCCTGATTTTGCCGTGTTGCGCGCCGGGCATGGCGATGCGGGAACGATTCAGCTCAACCACTATCGCCACTTGCAGGCGAATCTGCTGGGGCCGAATGGCAGTCGCGTGCAGATGGTTTGCGCGGACTGTCACCGGTCAGCGGCCGACGCGAATCAAGGGTGGCCTTATGGCGATTCGCAGAGCCAGAGAGGCGCTACATCAGGTGCGGGCACGGATGCTGTGAAATCCGATTCGCTTGTTTCTGAGTCTTCGAGGGCTTACATGACCCCTGCGACGTATGCGCGAACATGCGCGGCATGCCATTCGCTGCAATTCGACAAGCGGCTGCCCGACTCCGTTCCTCACGACGCACCGGAAACGATTCGGCCCTTCATCATTGCAAAACTTCAGGCGTACATTGCCACGCACCCGGCGGACCTGCGCGTCCCTCGCGATCCCAGCCGCGACTTGCCGGAGAAAGCAATTCCTGCTGATTATCGGCTGCTGACGCCGCAACAATGGGTCGTCGAACGAACTGCCGAAGCCGAGCAGCTTTTGTGGCGCAAGACTTGCAAGCAGTGCCATACATTAGAGTTTACAAAGGGCGTTATGCTGCCGAAAGTCGCGCCCTCGAATATCACGGCGCGCTACATGCCGCACGCGAAATTCGATCATTCGCAGCATGGATTGGTGGATTGCGCGAGTTGCCACGCGGCGGCGTTGACGAGCCAGCAAAGTTCGGATGCGCTGCTGCCCGGAATTGCGACTTGCCGCTCCTGCCACAAGCCGGGCGCTGAGGCCGCTGAATCGCGGTGCTTTGAATGCCACACGTACCACGATCCTGCACAGCGCAAACCTTCGCACAGCAATTTTTCGTTGACGGCATTGCTAGGTGCTGCTCAGTAGTGTCAACGTGCCTGCCTGGAGATTACCTTCTGTCGCTTCCTTGTCTTCTTGCTCGCCATGAGGGCAGAACGAATTATTTGGGTTGAAAAAACCCGCACCCTTGAAAACCACAAGGGTGCGGCACCCTCTTACCTTGAAGTAGGAGGGGTGTCGGTTACCGTGTAGAGCTTGCCATTGCGCAGAAATAACTTTTCGGCTTCGGTGCGATTTAGGGGGCGCGCGCCGCGGCGTCCGAAGACCGCTAGTTGATTGCCGCTTTCGTCTACGGCGCGGTCGCGATCGATACCGCGCGAGACTGCCAGGGCTGGGCCAGCCGTGCGGTACGTGGCAATCAGTTTTGGCGTCGGCTTCGGACTGAACCCGTAGGATTCGGTGGAATCTGACGGCGAAATTACTTGCAGGATGCGCAGGCCGTTGCGTCCATCGGCGACGTAGGCGAAAACGCTGGCGTCGACTGCGCCGATTTTCACGTCATTTGCATCATTCAATTGGCCCTCTGCATTGAACATCTGGTCGAGGCGCGGGTGTTCCGGCTGCTCGACGTTGACCAGCGCGATTCCATTTTTCCCTGCCGAGACGTACGCATATGTTCGCGAGACGGTGACATTTCGCGCTTCGGCGACCGGCACCGAAGCCCCGGGCACGATGCGGGGATGCGCGAGGTCGGTCACGTCGAGGACTTTCAATCCCAGACGATCGGCGACGAACGCGTAGCGGAATTGCACGGCGACGCCCTGCGGTTCCGCCAGATCGGGCGCGCCGATTGCCGCCGTCACGCGCGGTGCGAGTGGATTATCGAGATCGACTACGACCAATCCGCGATCGCACAGAATGTAAGCATAGGTTCCCGCGATGGTGATCCGGCGCGCGCCATTCAAAACGCCGCCGGGATTGAACGTGGCCGCGCGGCCAATGAAATTATTTTGCGGATTTCCGTCGAGCAGCGTGCCAACGCCGGGATTTTTTCCCTTCAGGTCCCGATTGCCGACGACGATCAGGCCCTCGTATTTGTCCGTCACATAGAGAAAGCCGTACATCAGATGAATGTTCTGCTCTTCGTTGGCGGGGTTTTGCGTGCGCAGAGGATCGACGGCGAGCGTCGACGGGGTGGCCACGGCCGTCGCGTACTTCGTCTTCACGTACAGGCGCTGGCCGAGCGGCGATACCGGCGCGGTGACCATTCGCTCGGAGAAACCTTTGTTGTCGATGTTCGCGACGTCGAAGACGCGGAAACCTCCTGCACCGAGCGCCGCGTAGGCATATTCGCCGCGCAACTGGACATCGAGAACATTTCCTTCGTGGCGATACGACGTCGTGAGTTCGCGTTTGCGCTCGACGTGTTTCTTGAAATCGTCGGGATAGGCCATTCGCTGGAGATCGCTGCCGATAACGGCTTCGGGCTCGTCATGCTCGGCGGTGACTACGGCCTCGAACCCCTTGTTGCCGGCGGCGACGTACGCGTAGCGGCCCATGAAGTTGACGAAGTTGGTGCCTTGCAGAAGCAGCATGGACATCCAGGCGTTATTGTCGCGGGCTGCGGAAACGTGGCAATCGGTGCATGTCTTGGTTTCGCGCGCGCGGACCGTGTGCGGCACGAACGTCGAGAACGCCTGGCCGCTGAAACCCTCGGAGGAAACGGTCTGCTGCGTGTTGTAAAGCCACTCGCGATTGGCGTTTTGCGAACTGACTACCACCGCGCATGAGGAACGCGCGGGCGCGATGCGATGTCCGGTGACGGTGCCGTCCACGGCGAGCATATAGCCATCGTCGCGCAGCACCTGAAAATTGTACGAGGTCCAGTTGCGCGTCGTGAGGCCTTCATTGTGCAGCATGGGCTTCTTCTGATTCGCGGTCATCGAGAGATGGCAACCGAAGCAGTTGGGCGCCCACGATGTGTGGCACGCGTAGCAGGTCATGCTGCTATTGGCGTGCGCGAGTTGCGATTCGTCCTTGGGGACATCGCCCCACGTTACACCGTCTGTGTGCAAGGTCTTCGCTATGTGCGATTTTTCATTGTAGTGCGAATTTCCCGGCGTGATCGAGTCGAGCGTTTGCACCACTTCCCATTCGAGATGCTGGTCCATCATTGAGCGCTGAAAGAGTTTTCCGTCGCGCCATTCGAATCGGCGGTCGCGCCAGGGGGTGCGCAGCGCTTCCAGGTGAGTGCCGCCTGCGGGTGCGGCTGGGCCGGAGGTGTTTAACGTCGCACGCTGCGAAATTGTCCCGTGGCAATCGACGCAATCCAGCTCAATTGCGGCGCGCGGCTCGGCGTAAAGTTTTCCTGCGCCGTGGCTGTCCTGCTCGAAATGGCAGTCCACACACTGCATTCCTTTTTGCAGGTGGATGTCCGCAAGGTGCGCGGCTTTTTCGAATTTCTTCGGATCGTCGGGCGGGACCGTACTTCCCTTTTCGTCGAGTAAATGTCCTTGACGGTCGCGCGAGAACACTGCGCGGAACAGCCAGCCGTGGCTGTGAAAATCGGCGAACTGCGTGTCCTTTAATTTTTTATTGAACTCGACGCTCCCCGTATCTGCGAGAAACTTTACGTCCGACCACAGCCCGCGCGGGGCTGCTCCTTCGGGATTGCGTTGCGAGATTTCGAATTTTTCTTCTTCGGTGGGATTGCGCTGCTGCTTGGGGTACATCGCGTCGCCGTCGGATTCGTTGTCCCACCAGGTGTAGCCGAAATACGTGGCGACCATGTTCGTGCCCGGGTGAATGTGGCAGACCATGCATTGGCTGGACGGTATCGAGCGCGTGAATTCGTGGCGGATCGGATGGCCGGATTCTTCATGCGGAATCGTGGGGTCTTTCGATTCGCTGAATCCGCGATTTCCGGATGGTGCGTATTGTGCAGAATGCGCAGTCGAACGATCGTTCGCGTAAATGACGTGGCAACCTGAGCAGCCGCTGGCGCGATAATCTCCCGGCTGATCGTTTGTGCTCGGCAGGGAAAGCAGTGGGTCGAGCAGGCGAGTTTTCTGCAAGCCAAGAAATACGGGATCGGTGCGCAGCTGCGTTCCGAATCCGCGATTGCCGAGCTTGTCGTCCGGCTTCCCTGCATCCTCGGCGCGCAAGGGTTCGCCGACTTCCGCTTTCGGGCCGCCGCCGCGTTCGAACACGCGCAAAACGTTTCCGGGTTGCGAGATTTCCCAGCGCTCCAGCGGCGTAATTTCCGGCAGCACGCCTTTGTTTTGCGTTTCCGCAGCGGTGGGCGGCGGTATCGTTCGCACGATTTGCGGAGTGCCATCGTGGGCGTAGCTCTCGCCGAATCGGGTGTCTTTGTGGGGATATCCGCCGTTATTATAGAGCGCCGCGCCCCAGAGCATTCCGCCAGTGGTCATCATGCTGGTCGAAACGTTGCGGACTTCCGAGGTGTGGCAACCCGCGCTGCCGCATGTTTCCGGCGCAATCCGTAAATCTCCGGGATTGACGAAGCGGACGTATTCCGGACTTTCCTTCAGCCATTGCGTATAGGTTCGCTCGGGATTCGCGGAACGATTTGCCAGCCCCGGATCACGAGGTTGAGGATGCGCCTGGTGTTTCACCTGATCGTATTCGGGTGAAGTGGAAGCTATTCCATTCGCAATGCGTGCGTCGGCGTTGCCTCCATGACAATCGGTGCAGCCCAGGCGGACTGTGCCGGTGGCATGCATGGTCGGCTCGTCAGTCTGCGTGTGGCAGGAAATGCAGCCGGCGCTCTTGCGGTCGGCTTCGAATTGCGGCTGGCTCATCAGGCTCGGCGCAGATTTTTCATCCGCGGCACGAAGGGGGCTCACGGGCATTCTCGCAAAAAGCGCGAGCAAGCACAGGCTCGCTGCGAGTGCGCCGAAGGAAAATAATTGCACCAGCCGCGCAGCGACGCCGCGATTTTTCGTCCCGCGATTCATTCAAGCCTCATAGACTGTGCTGCCCCACTGGCATTGTGCTTCAAAATTGAAACCGCACGTTCGCAAAAAGTGAAAACTGTGTCTTGCCGGAGTAAAGATCGCGAAATCCCTGCCCGGGTGAGAGCGCGGACGCGCCTCCGGTGATCGAAATATTTTCCGAGAGCGGGGGCCGATACTGAAAGCCCAGGCTGTAGTCTAGACCGATCGTGTTGTGAATCGGCGACTCGAACAGCAGCAATTCGATGGGAGCGGTACGCTCGAACCTCAGATAGTTTACGTTCACCAACGCTTTTAATTTCGGGGTCAAATCGAAGTCCGCGCCGGCATTCAGAATAAAAATCCCCGGGTTGACGAAATTTGCCTGGCCTTCTTCCTTATTCGCTCGCAGGCTGGGCAATAAACTATTGGGAGAAGTCAGCGCGACGCCAGTGCCTGTGAGGCGAATGCCTTCGCGATTCCAGAAACTAAAAATTCCTCCGGCAAACGCGGGTCCGTCCACGATGGTGTCGAACCCAGTGGCGCGGCCATCGCGCGGGTTGCCGTCACCAGAAGCATAGAACGCTGAGATTTTGTAGCGGGACCAATCCTTGTCCACTGAAACTTCGGCGGCGGCCATCTGTGCATTGATGGTGACAGAACGCCCCGCGATGGGATTCAGGCTGTCTGTGCCGAGCGCCTCGTAGAACGCGTGATTCACATTGACGCGGCCGAAATGCCCGTTGCCGGTCCAGCCGAGGTAGGCCACGCGGATTTCGTGCGGCTGAAAAACGCCGATGGGAGCGGGACGCACGAGAAAGCCGTCGTCATCGTAGTGAACACTCGCGTCATCCTTGTTGTAGTGGACGCTAAACTGCGTCGTATAACCCGGCTTGATGAAATCCTGCATGTAGAAATTCGCGATGATGACCTGCTGGTGCCGTGAGGCGAAACTGTTCAGGCCGCTGTTGGTATTTTTTTCGAGCAGGTTGAAATAGGCGGCGTTGTACTCCCAACGGTCCGAGTGGAGGTTCCCAAACAGGCGGACACCCGGCTGCTCATCGACGAAAATAAATCCACGAAAATCGCTGGAAAAACTCTGAATTCCTGTGCGCACGGAAAGGAAATCATAATTCGGGCTCAGATCGTGGATTTTGTATTCGACGAATGCTTCCTGCAAGCCGAAGTGAGCATCCAGTCGCGCTGTGCCGTCGCGCACATCTATGCTCACAATTCCCAATTCGCGCGCGTTCAGATAGTTCACGTTGATAGCCGGGGTCACGCGAATCCGCCAATCGACGGGGCGGAACGATGTGTCTCCATGAAACAGATCGAAGGAAAATCGGAATGTTTCGCTGGGCGCGAATTGCTCGCCTTTGCCGAAAAAATCGGTGCTGCCCGGTCGCGCGGAACTGATGTTGCTCGTTGCAGGCACGCGGCGCTCGTCTATGAAAGTGTCGGATGTTGCCGTGATATTCAGAAAAGTTTGCTGGCCGAAAATGGGTATATCACCCTTCAGCCGGTTGCGATTAAATGGGTCCCACCAGTGACTCGCGCGAACGTAGGGATACTCCCCGCTTCGGCCGTAGCGATTCCACTCCGGCATTGCGATGTTCCAGCGGTCGGGCATGGAGAGAAATACTTCCTGCGCGGGGGGAAGAATATCCGGCGTGACAATTTCCTGTCCAGGTTCGGCATCCGGCCTGCGGCGCAACTCGCGGTAAGACCCGAGGGCTGCGGTTTCCACGGCGGGCACGGGTGGACCCAGTTCCGGCAAGCGCGGAAGGCGCGAACTTGGCGCGGTTACCGTGGACGACGGCGCGAGCGTCAATTCGATGGTCACAACGTCTCCGGCATTCAGTCGCAAATCGTCGCGCGTCACCTTTTCGAAGCCATCGCTTTGGACGAGCAGCAAGTACACTCCCGGAGGGAGATCGCGTAAGCGAAACACGCCGTCCGCATCAGCAGAGATCGTCCGAGTCATTCCTGTATCGCGATTCGTCAGGGCAATCAACGCGCCGACGATGCCGCGTGCGGAACTGTCCCGAATGATTCCCTGCAACGCCGCAGTCTTTCGCGGGGCTTGCCGGGGAATGCGTTGGCCGTCCTGCCGTGGGGAGTCTGGCGAAGGCGCGTCTTGCAACGGGCTGCCAATACGTTGCGTCGGGATGCGGACCGCAACTGCAATCAAGCGTGGCCTGGTGGAAGCATGTTCACCAACCCGATTCGCACGGATATGTTTTGCGGTGGCAAGGGAATGACGACGCCGCGAGGAAACACGCCGAACCTTCGGCGTCGTCGAAAAGACGCTCGCTCCGAACAAACACACCAGCAGGAAACCCAGGCAGCCGGTTCGGATGGCATTGGATGCGTTGCGCAACCAGGTTATTTCAATCCCCCCACATGATCGGTATTGCAAGCTTCGCGAACTAGCTAACACCAACCGTTCGAACCCGGCAAGGGATTTCGGCCCTCCATGCGGCGTTTTGAGAACGATTCCTCCCATCGCGAATTGGACACAGCGTGTTGATGAGATGGCCTCCTGCGCCTTGAGTGCCGTGCAGCGATGTGGTACCAAAGCTGTGACCTTTCATGGAACCACTTCACAGCAGAGACTCACGACAACAATTCTTACCTGGGATATTTTTCTTATTCGCGTTCGCCGCGTGCCTGGTGGGGTGCGGGGGCATAGTTGGAAATCTGACATCCACGACTCCGCCGTCGCCTACTCCGAATCTCGCTGCTGCCGATGTAACAACGCTGGTGCAAACCGCCGCGCAGGCTGCCGATCCGAACACGATGGTGATCGCCGTCGTGGACCGCGCCGGGCGCATCCTTGGCGTGTATCGCAAGCCTGCTGCGCCTGCGCTGGCGACGGGAAACTTCGACGCGCAAGTGGACGTCAACGAGCTTGCGGTTTCGCTGGCGCGCACGGGAGCATTTTTCAGCAACGATCAGGCGCCGCTCTCTTCGCGAACCGTGCGCTTCATTAGCGGGATTCATTTCCCGCCGGGAATCACGAACGCCTCCAACGCCGCGCTGTACGGAATTGAGAATACGAACCGGGGATGTACGCTTTCCACGAATTTCATTGCCGGACAGTCCGTGCCGCCCGCGCGGTCAATCAGCGGCGCGATGACAAGCCTCGGCGTTGCCACAGGCAAAGCAGACGTGAACGACAGCGATCCGAACGCGGTGAATCCCGGCGGCGTGCCATTGTTTCGCAATGGTAGCCTCGTCGGCGGCATCGGCATTGCAGGAGTTTCGAGCGATGTCGCGGAATACGCGGCATACGCGGCTGCGACTTCGAACGGATTTGGACCTACTCCTGCCGCGCCAGGCGTTGTCTTCATCGATGGTGTCGCGCTGCCATTCGTGAATCAGACGGCACGTCCGGCGAGTGTTGGCGCGGGTAGCTTCAATGGATCTTTTATCACCGGCACGTCGGCGAGTCCGGGCTCGCCACCAGAAGGCATGCTTGTCGCGCCGATAGCAGGTCCGCTCGGAGGACTCTCGGCTTCCGACGTCACTCAGATCATCAACAATGCGATAACGACAGCGAATGCGACCCGCGCTGTGATTCGCCTGCCCATCGGCTCCTCTGCGCGCATGGCCATTGCCGTTACCGATCTGGACGGCACGATCATCGGCCTTTACCGCATGGCGGACGGCACGGTATTCAGCATCGACGTGGCGGCGACCAAAGCGCGCAACGTGGTATATTTCAGCAGCGGCGCGCGGACGGCTGCCGATCTCACAAGTGTTCCGACGGGGACTGCGGTCACCAATCGCACAATTGGCTTTGGCGCGCAGCCTTTTTTTCCTCCGGGAATCGATGGCAGCGCGGCCGGACCATTTTTCAATATCTACCAGCGCGATGTGGCGAATCCGTGCACTCAGGGATTTCAGGTTGCGGGGCCGAATCAGAGTGGAATCGTATTTTTTCCGGGCTCGGTGCCGCTCTATCGCAACGGAGTTCTTGTCGGAGGATTGGGCATCAGCGGCGATGGGGTCGATCAGGATGATTATGTGGCGGCGGGCGGCGCGGCGGGATTTGAAGCGCCAACGGCGATTCGCGCGGATCAGGTGATTGTGAATGGGGTGCGATTGCCCTATCAGAAATTTCCGACAAATCCGACGAATTAGGTTTTGGTAGCACAGACTTCAGTCTCTGCGGTTTGGGTTTGGTAGGGTGCCAATAAAAAACCAAAGGCGCACAGACTGAAGTCTGTGCTACCTACCCCTCGCGCAGTTTGTGGCCTGCTAGATTGCCCAGGCCATCGTACGCGGCGTATTTGTACATTTCGGAGAGCGTGGGATAATTGAAGACCAGTTCGATGAAGGTATCGATTTTGCCGCCGGCTTCCAGCACGGACATGCCTAGATGAATCAGTTCTGTCGCGTTCTCGCCTAGAATCTGTACGCCTAGCAATTGTTTATTGTCGCGGCGAAATATGACTTTCAGCATGCCGCTGAAATCGCCGACGATCTGGCCCCGCGCGTTGTTGGCGTATTTCGCGCGGCCCACTTCGTAGTCGATTTTCTTCTCGCGGCAGGACTCCTCGGTTTCGCCGACGGCGGAAATTTCGGGAATCGTATAAATTCCCATGGGAAGCTGCGAGGCGAGGCGCTGCTTGTAGGGAAATCCGAAGGCGTGGCACATTGCCACGCGCCCCTGCTCCATCGAGGTGGACGCAAGCGACGGGAATCCGATCACGTCTCCGGCGGCGTAGATGTGCTTCACGTGCGTTTGGTAGTGATCGTTCACATCGATGTTGCCGCGCTGGTTGACGCCCAGGCCCGCTTCTTCGAGGCCCAGGCCTTCGACTGCACCGCGCCGGCCTGCTGCAAACAGCACCGTCTCTGCCTCCAGGTCTTTACCGGAAGTAAGCATCATGTGGATTCCGGCGTCGGTGCATTTGGTGGCCTTTGGCCGTTCGTTAAACAGGACTGTCAATCCCAAATCGGCCAGACGCGAGCGCAGCAATTCGGAAATTTCCGCGTCCAGGAAAGGCAAGAGGCGGTCGCGGCCATCGACCAGCGTCACTGCTACGCCCATCGCAGTGAAAATTGACGCATACTCGCAGCCGATTACGCCACCGCCCACCACGATCATGCTTTTGGGAATGCGGTCCATCGCCAGAATGGAGTCGGAATCGAAAATAAATTTATCGTCGAACGGAATTTCCGGCGGGCGATGCGGTTTCGAGCCGACTGCGATCAGGATCACTTCGCCTTTGAGGAAATGGGGCGCTCCATACTGATCCACGGCGTTGACCGTGTGCGCGTCCTCAAACCGGGCGGTTCCGGCGATCAGTTCAATCTTATGCGCGGCGAGATTTGCGGCAATTTTCCTGCGTTCGGCGGTGACGACTGCGTCCTTACGATGCATGAATCCCGCGACCGTCAAGCCTTCGCGCAACGAGTAATCGATGCCGTAGAGCCCGCGCTGCCGCAGTCCTGAAAAATAGAGCGCGGATTCGCGCAGCGTCTTGCTCGGTACAGTGCCGGTGTTCACGCCCGCGCCGCCAAGCTCCGCGCGGCGTTCAATCAGCGCAACGCGCTTGCCGAAATAGGCGGCTTGTGCTGCGCCCTTTTCTCCGGCGGGTCCGGAACCGATTACGATCAGGTCGAATTGTTCCACGTGAAACGCTCCTGCCGTTCGAAAGCTCTACGTGTCCGATTGTAGTGGAAGCGGGAGGGCCGCGGCTTGATTTATTTGTGGTCCTTATACGCGGGCGCGCCGAACGATCTTCGCGCGCACACAAAGTCGCGTTTTTACAAAGGTATAGCCAGCCGGGGGCAGCGATCTTCGCTCTGAAACTGGCAAACCTACTGCATTAACTTAGGCAAGCAAGTGACATACTCATTCTTGAGTACAGCATTGTCGTTATATAGCTTTATGAAGGCGTTCCAGCCAGCATCGCCATGATTCGGCGTCCGATCGGCTGAGGGTGGACGGAGGTGGTAAATGATGACTTCCGAATCCGAGTACGAGTGCGCGCCCGTCGTCTTATCCCGCAAAATCACCCGCGAAATAACAATCTGATTGTCGGTAATCCCATTCGCCCGGTACCACGCCACTTGAGCGGTAATCGATGCCTGTAAGCCTTCCAGAGTGCCGCCCGGCTTGATCTCGGAGACGCGCACCACCGTAATGTTGCCGTCGCAAGGGGGCATGGGCATGTTGTTTTGCGCGAAGGCCGGTGTAGACAGAAAGGCAAATAAGACGATCAGTGAATAGACAAAGCGCATGGACGTTCCTCCAGTTTCGAAATTCGGCTCAGTGTGAATGGCGTTACGAATATCGCGATCGATCCATCAAAAAGCGGTGGTCGCCCGGATTCTTTGGCGTCCAAACGGGGAGACTATACCACGGTTTGCGCCTGCCCTCCCGCTGCTCTTTCACCGATAAACAGCAGGAATCGGAAAACGGAATTTTCGAAACATTGCGCACGCGGCACACTATCGCTCCATTGACAAGCCTTGCGCCCTCCGACATCCTAAGCGCACAGGTCAGGGTATCGCTTTGGTTTAAACACTGCCTCGGCTTGAGCCTCTACCGGGAGTTTGCGAAATGTCACTGCCCAGCGACAAGAATCTTTCCGCTCTGCTCGATGAACGCCGCACATTCCCGCCCCCGGAGGAGTTCCGGCAGCGCGCCAATTGGAACGATCCGGCAATCTACGACAGCGCCGCCAAGGATACCGAAGGGTTCTGGGTGCGCGAGGCGAAGACACTGGACTGGTTCGCGCCGTGGGAACGCGTGCTGGAGTGGAACGCGCCGTGGGCGAAGTGGTTCGTCGGCGGGAGCCTTAACGTCACCTACAACTGCGTGGACCGGCACGCGCACTCGGCCCGTCGCAACAAGGCCGCGATCATCTGGGAGGGCGAGCCGGGCGATACGCGCGTGCTGACGTTCGGCATGCTCGAGCGCGAGGTGAATCGCTTTGCCAACGCGCTGAAATCGCTGGGCGTGGTGAAGGGCGACCGCATCGCTATCTACATGGGCATGGTGCCCGAGCTGGCCATCGCAATGCTGGCCTGCGCGAAGATCGGTGCGGCGCATTCGGTGGTCTTCGGTGGATTTTCGGCGGAGGCGCTGCGCGAACGCATCAACGACGCCAAAGCCAAAGTGGTGATCACCGCCGACGGCGCGTGGCGGCGCGGCACCGTGGTGCCGCTCAAGACCAGTGTGGATGACGCGCTGAATGGCACTCCGACCATTGAAAAAGTGGTCGTTTTCGAACGCGTCGGAAAAGCCGCGCAGATTTCGATGCAGCCCGGCCGCGACCTGTGGTGGCACGACGTAATCGCCAACGCCTCCGACGAATGCGCGCCCGAGCACATGGACGCCGAGGACATGCTGTTCATCCTCTACACCAGCGGCACGACGGGGAAACCGAAGGGCGTGGTGCACACCACCGCCGGTTATCTACTGGGCGCAAGCGTCACGCATCGGTACGTGTTCGACATCAAGGAAGACGACGTTTATTGGTGCACCGCCGATATCGGCTGGGTGACGGGGCACTCGTACATCGTGTACGGCCCACTGGCCAACGGCACAACGACGGTGATGTACGAGGGCACGCCGGATTTTCCCGACCGCGGGCGATTCTGGTCGATTATCGACAAGTACGGCGCGAACATTCTTTACACCGCGCCCACGGCGATTCGCACGTTCATGCGCTGGGGCAAGGAGTGGCCCGAGAAATACAAATTGTCGTCGTTACGGCTGATCGGCACGGTTGGCGAGCCAATCAATCCCGAGGCGTGGATGTGGTATCACGAAACCATCGGCCACGGGCGCTGCCCCATCGTGGACACCTGGTGGCAGACCGAAACCGGCAGCATCATGATCGCTCCCCTGCCGGGAATTACGGCCACAAAGCCCGGTTCGGCCACGCACCCGCTGCCCGGCATCGCCGCTGAAGTGGTGGACCTCGAAGGCAATCCGGTGGGCCCCGGCGGGGGCGGCTACTTGATATTGAGCAAGCCGTGGCCCTCGATGCTGCGCACGATTTACGGCGATCCCGAACGCTACGTGCAAAATTACTGGGAGCGCTATCCCGGAAAATATTTCACTGGCGACGGCTGCAAGCTGGACGAGGACGGCTACCTGTGGCTGCTCGGTCGCGTCGATGATGTGATGAACGTCTCCGGGCATCGTATATCGACCTTCGAAGTGGAAAGCGCGCTGGTGGATCACACCTCTGTGGCCGAAGCTGCGGTAATCGGCAAGACGCACGAGATCAAGGGCCAGGGAATTTCCGCATTCGTCACGCTGAAGGAAGGCATTCAGGCCAGCGACGCGCTTAAGGCAGAATTGATGGCGCATGTGGCCACGAAAATCGGTTCGATTGCCAAGCCGGACGATATTTTCTTTGCGGCGGAATTGCCCAAGACGCGCAGCGCGAAAATTATGCGGCGTTTGCTGCGGGATATTGCTGAGGGGCGGGTGCTGGGCGATACCACGACGCTTGCCGATCCCACCGTGATCGCCAAGCTTAAGAGCCAGTACAAGGATGAGGGATAGGAATGGTTGTTAAAATCTCATCAGATGAACAAATACTGGCGACTCGCGAGGTCATGCGCCAGCTTCGGCCCAATGTGCCTTTGGATGATTATCTCCAGACCGGTACGCGAATGATGAAATCAGACGGGTATCGATTGGCCGCATTGTACGAGGAAGATAATGTGCGTGCCGTCGCGGGGTACCGTGTAATGGAGATGCTTTATTGCGGCAAGATCCTATATGCCGATGATTTGATTACCGATGACCGGTTTCGATCGAAAGGCTATGGCAAAGTCCTAATGGACTGGCTCAAGGGGGAGGCGACGGTTCAAGGTTGTGTGGAACTTCACCTCGATTCAGGCGTGCAGCGGGAGCAGGCCCATCGTTTTTACTTTCGCGAGGGGTTGACGATCAGCGGCCATCACTTTCGCCTGATTCTCTGAGGGGGGCACACAGGTTGACTCCCCGGTATACCGCACTTACCATGTACCTATGCTTCCCGATGCACAGACCCCGTCTGAGGTGTCTCCGGGCGATGCGCCTTCCGACCAGCTAGGCCGTCCTCTGCGCAGCCTGCGCGTTTCGGTCACCGACCGATGTAACCTGCGCTGTAACTACTGCATGCCGGAGGAGAATTACGTCTGGCTGCCGCGGCAGGAATTGCTGACGTTCGAGGAAATTGCGCGTCTGGTGGAAGTGTTTACATCGCTGGGAGTTACGGATGTTCGCCTGACCGGGGGCGAGCCGCTGCTGCGGCGCGATCTGCCACGGCTGGTGGAAATGTTGGCCGCTAATTCGCGCATTCGCGATCTCGCACTGACCACCAACGGCATCCTGTTTGCCGAGCAGGCCGAAGCGTTGTGGGCGGCTGGGCTGCACCGGGTTACGTTGAGCCTGGACACGCTCTGCCCGGAGCGATTCCTTGCGCTCACCGGCCGCGACACGCACGCTCAGGTGCTTGAGGGGATAGCCGCCGCGCGGCTCACTGGCTTTACGAACAGCAAGATCGATACGGTTGTACTGCGCGGCGTCAATGACGACGAGCTGGCCGACTTGATCGAATTTGGCCGCGAAGCCGGGGCCGAAGTGCGGTTCATCGAGTACATGGATGTGGGCGGCGCCACGGAATGGTCGCTCGACAAGGTTTTTACGCGCGCGGAAATGCTGGAGCGGCTTGGCAAACGCTATGGCCCGATTACACCGCTGAACGAAAATTCGTCCGCTCCGGCTGAACGTTTCCGGCTCCCCGACGGTACGGTCTTCGGGATCATTGCTTCGACCACTACGCCCTTCTGCCGGACCTGCGACCGCAGCCGGCTGACGGCGGATGGACTTTGGTTCCTGTGCCTATATGCGCAATCCGGCATCGACCTGCGCAAACTGCTGCGCGAAGGGGCATCCGCCGAACAACTCGCCGCGCAAATCGCGTCGATCTGGCGCAGACGCACTGACCGTGGCGCGGAATTGCGCGCGGCCACGGGGCATCGCGGCGTCCTCGTTGGCATTGAGCAACTTCGCCAGGACCCGCACCTGGAAATGCACACGCGAGGGGGATAAAACCCCATCCGTCGGGATCCAGTTTCCCTCCCCTGTTATTCGCCGGCATTCAAAGTTTTTCTAGCCCGGAAAGGAAACAACGATCATCCAATTTTTCCGAAAATCCGTATAATACGACGCAAGCACCACACCTTGAAGGGGATGCGTTCGCAATGATCGAATTCAACCTGGAAAGCTACCTCGAACACTCGAAGAAGGTGGACGTCAGCGACCTGGATTTTACCGAAGCAGCGCGTTATCCGATTTCGCCTGACGAAATCCGCTGCCTCACGTACATGATGGATATCGAGGCGCACACGATTGTCTATCTGAAGGGGATTCTCTCGACGTGTGCTGTACGCGATCCGCGCACTACGTCGTTCCTGAGCTGCTGGGCCTACGAAGAATTCTTCCACGGCCGCACGCTGCGGCAATTCCTTGAGGCCGCCGGCGCCAGGTTTTCTCCCATGCGCATGGCCGAAGTGCAGAAGCAGGTATCGTGGCGGGAATGGATCGAAAGTATCGGCTCGTCGCTGATCTGCCAGGTGTCACGGCATTTTCATGCCGTTTATCTCACCTGGGGAGCGATCTCTGAACTGACCACGCTGGAGGGCTACGGGATTCTTGCGGAACGGTCGCGGAATCCGATCCTTGCCGATCTGTTGCGGCGGTTGGCGAAAGATGAGCGCAAGCATTTTTCGTTCTATTACAACATGGCTCGCGAGCATTTGATGCCGCGACCGGCACAGAAACTTACCACCGCGGTCATAAAATATTTCTGGATGCCGGTGGGCGGCGGCGTCAAGCCGGATTCGGAAGTCGATTGGATGAACCGCTATATTCTAGGCGACGCGCGCGGAGAGCAGGTTGCGGCGCGGATCGACGCCACCATCGGGAAGTTGCCAGGGCTGGAATGGTTCGACCGTATGATGCGTTCACGACAGGAAAGTTTGGTCCGCCTGGGCACGCAGGAACAAGCGCTTTCGCCGGTGACCGCTGGGGACTAATTTATTTTCAGGGCATGCGCTACAGGGTAGGGGTGTTACGGAAGCTCGATCACTCGTTTGGGTGTTCCTCTTTTTTGCGGCCCGAAGTGCAACGTAACGGTCGAGCCATGCATAAAGGAGGACGCCTCCAATACCGGGGCAATCGCACCGAATAGAACTTCAGCATCGGGTCCATACATGTAGTAAAAACCCTCGCTTCCGTCCTCCTCGATATAGTGGCTGTCATACGTTCCGGCCCGGGCCTCTGCAATCGCCGCGCGGAGCGAATCCTCGAGAGCGAATACATGCTGAAAATTCCTGGAACCATACGAAAAATGGACTACGACCTCGTGTTGCGGAGGGCCTTTTTGTTCCTTTTTCCGTGACCCAAACAGCTTTGACAGGAGACCCATTGATCTTCCTCGCCCCGCTCGCGTCGCGCTATGAAACATTCGGACATGACTCGTCTGCTTCAATAAATCTATGACATGAATATTAGCGCGCTCGTTACAGTTTGCAAGCCCTGTTGAACATCGACTGGTGTTTTTTCGATCGGCATGTTGCACGCGGGTGCTACTTTTTGGGCGGATATTTGGAAATGGACTTTTTAACCATGTCGTCCAGCTTGCCTTCGATCTTGGTGGGGTCGCTCTTTTCCTCGTTGGCGATGGCGCGCCAGACCAGCGAACGCGTGGTGGGATCGCGCAGATCGATCACCAGCGTGCCCTCGGCGTAGGGAACCCTCACGTAACGCGTGCCCATGCCGTACCATCCGGCAGGATAGCCCTCGACCTCCGTTTTGCGGGCCGACCCGAACGTGTATCGCACGTTGAGGTCAGACGGCCCGGACACTTCCGTCAGTCCTTTAGCCGTCAGATATTTTTCGATGTCGGCGTCGATCTTCTTCTTGACCAGGTCGCTATTCAGCGCGGGACTCTTGCTGTTCAAGTTCCGTTCACGAATGGCGAACGTCTTGTACTTGCTGAAATCGGCGGCCTGGTCGAATTCCATCGTGACCTTCTGGGCAAACGCGCCATGTGCGGCAAGCAAGCTCAGGATGAGCGCTGTCGCCATTTGTATCGTTAGGCGCTTGAAAAATTCTCGACGGTTTTTTTGATTGGTGGTTTTCAGCATCTGTCATCTCCTCTTTGTCTGCACTTTGTGTAGAAGCTATTGCACAACCCTCCGCAAGACGATCATGAAGCAAGCGATATGAAAGAAGGCCCCATAGATCGTGAGCGAGCGGTCGTAGCGCACGACCAAGCGACGGAAGTTACCGAGCCAGGCGTT
>Ga0265331_10000213_pt1 | contig 70090 bp, 58 predicted proteins | sample 41923metaG_FD_202088 | JGI IMG/M metagenome (GOLD analysis project Ga0265331, IMG submission 202088) | Rhizosphere microbial communities from Carex aquatilis grown in University of Washington, Seatle, WA, United States - 4-19-23 metaG | ecosystem: Host-associated > Plants > Roots > Rhizosphere... | reverse complement strand
TGTCCGCACAGCGGGAAGCGCATCACGCTCACCGGGGAGGGGTCAATTTTGGACGCCGATTACCCCGGTTTGGGGGTCAAAATTGCACGCCGAAACACAACCGGCACCGGCAGAGCGGGAAGCCCTGGCGCTCTTTCCCTGTCCCCCCAACTGCAAGCGGCTGGTGCATGTCTGGCGTGACCGGCAGCGCTGGCCTCAGGTGCGGGAGCTGTAGGAGCACCATGCCGGCAGCCATCGAATACGGGCACAATCCGGGCACAGTGACGCCGCAAAGTGCTGGGGCACAAGGGCGCCAGGGACGACCTGCGGCCGAAGAGGCCGTGGTTCCTCGCGGGCTCAAGGCGTCGGTCACGGCGTGGCCACGGCTTCTGTCGGTCGAACAAGCGGGCCAGTACCTCGGCGTTTCCTACTGGACGGTGCGCGAATTCATCAACGACGGCAGTGTCAAAGCGGTTCCGCTGCCACGACCAGACACGTTGCGCCAGCGGGAGCGCCGGGCGCTCGGTGACACGGTACGCCGGCTACTGATCGATCGGCACGACCTAGACGCTCTGGTTGACCGTTGGAAGCGTGGCGCATGAACGGGCCGGATTTCGTACCCAGGAACGCAGCGGAAGCGTGGCAGGAGACGTTGAACGACAATTTCCAGCCACCATGGGCGGCTGTGGCGATGAACTGGACCGAGCGCACACCGGCCGTGCGAGCAAGAAGCCGGGGAAGCCCGAAGGCTCCCCCGACTTGGTGCGAAGAGACACCCCCGGCCGATCAAAAGCCGCCGCGTACGGCTCGTTCAAAGTGGCCGCTCGCTTTCGAGTCGACGCCGACGTCCCCACTGGCGAAGCCCACGTACCATGCCAAGGCCGAACCCTTAACGAAGCTCGTGGCGGACCCGTCGCGGTTAGACTGTGTGTTGGAGTCGCTGAACGCGATACAGGGCCTTGACGGGCAGGAGCACGTGGCGCTCCAGCCCATGCCCGTACACGGAAAATCCGCGAGGATCGTCTGCAGCTCTGCCAGCGTCGGGAGTCGCCAGCCATTCGATCCGGCAAATCCCGGCGTGTTCAGGCCGGTGGTCAGAAAAGTGGTGAACGCCGTGCCGTCTTCCGCATACGGCAAACCTGTGCTCCACGAGTAAGTGTTGCTGCCGTCGTGCACGCTGCTGTCGTTAGTTTTCAGTTCCCACACCAGCCCAGTCAGATTGTCGGTCACCGTCCCATCGCCGTTGTCGGTGAAGCGGCTCCCTATGGCGGGCACGGCCTGGTCACAGGAACTGCCAAGATAGGCCGGGTTTCCTTGGAACGCCCTCCACTTCTTGAAGTAGATGTGCCGGCAACTCCACAAGGCCTTGAATTCATCGAAAGCGACGCTCTTGGCGTCCTTGGCAACGACCGCGTCCACGCAGGACTGATAGACCTTCCATGCCGTGATGCGGGCGTAGTCGCAGTTCTGCTGCGTCGTCTGTGTTGCCAGCGCCGTCCCGGTCCACAGCATCGTGGCGCACGTGGCCAGCGCCAGATTCGATTTTCGCATGATAACTCCTCGTCCAAAACGTGACGCACCTGTGCGCGTCAAGAGGAGGCCAGCTCGCTGCCCCGTCCAGACCGTCGTGTCTGGCGAGCAAGCCGGAAGACGTTCTCATGAATAGAAAGGTGGGCATCTATCCGCCAGAACTTGGAGGAAAGTCAACTTAGGGAAAACCCTAGCGGGGCACCCGTGCCGCCTTCTGCGAGCGAGAACGTACCTACGGCTGGCCGTTTGCGCTGCCGCCGTGTAAAATCATCGGTTGACGTTATAGCGCTATAGCGCTACCATTGGCTGTACGAAGGGAGGGTAACGCCACAATGAGTGAGCGGGACGTGCAACGGTTCAGCATCTACCTGCCGGTCGCAGTGTATGAGCAACTACGAACCATTGCGTTCGAGGAACGCAGCAGCATCAACCGGCTAGTGCTCGACGCGGTGGAGCAAGCGCTTGCGAAACGACCGAAGGGCAAACCGAAGACAACCAAGAAGGGAGGATGAACGAATGGCAGGCAAGACACAGAACGGCAGCATCTACCGACGCGGCAGCGTCTGGTGGATCAAATACTATCGCAACGGCATTCCCATGCGGGAGTCGAGCGGCAGCGACAAGGAAGGCGTGGCTAAGAGCCTCTTGCGGAAACACCTGGGCGACATTGAGCGTGGCGTGCCTGTGACGCCGCAACTGAACCGCTGCCCCTTCAGCGAGCTGGCGACCGACGTGTTGAACGACTACCGCGTCAACCAGCGGCGGACCATCAAGGACGCGGAACGACGGCTCAAAGCCCTGTGCGCGGCCTTCGGCGACCGCAAGGCAGCCAACATCACGGTTGCGGACGTGCGGGAGTACGTCGTCAAGCGGTTGGCGGACAGCTTGAGCAACGCCAGCGTCAACAACGAGCTGAAGCTGCTCAAGAAGGCGTTTCGCATGGGCGTGGACGCTGGCAAGATCACGGTGCGGCCGAAAATCACCATGCTGAAAGAGAACAACGCACGGAAGGGCTTTTTCGAGCGGGAGCAATTCGAGGCGCTGCGCTCGAAGATCCGTGCGAACCACCGGCCGCTGGTGACGTTCCTCTACGTGACGGGCTGGCGTGTGTCCGAGGTGTTCGGACTCCAGTGGCGCCAAGTCGACTTCGAGGCCGGCACGGTCCGTCTAGAGCCGGGCGAAACGAAGAACGATGAGGCTCGCGTGTTCGTAATGACTGCGGAATTGCGCCAGGCCCTGACGGCGCAGCGGGCTTACACGGACAGGGTGCAGAAGGAACGCGGCTGCATCGTGCCGTGGGTGTTCCACCGGGACGGCACGCAAGTGAAGGGGATTCGGAAGGCATGGGCGACGGCGTGCAAGAAGGCCGGGCTCGCCGATCGGCTGCGCCATGACTTCCGCCGCACGGCTGTCCGCAACATGGTGCGCTCCGGCATCGCGGAGCGTGTCGCCATGACGATGACCGGGCACAAGACGCGCTCCGTGTTCGAGCGCTACAACATCGTGAGTGAGGGCGACCTACGCGACGCCGCGCGCAAGCTCGACGTCTTCACGGGCACAGTCGTGGGCACAGAGAGCAACGGCCTTGCGGGCACAGCGGCAGCACAGTAACGTAAGCCCCTGATTTTCCAATGTGCGCCAGTAGCTCAGTCGGATAGAGCAACGGCCTTCTAAGCCGTAGGTCGGGGGTTCGATCCCCTCCTGGCGCGTTCTTTCTTGTCTGATCAGGGAATCCGATGAATTGCCTGATCGACTGAAGTGTCACGCCAGCGCCGCCAGCAGCTTGCGGGCGGCACAGACGTCAGGGCTGTCATCGCCCTCGGTAATCGCTCCGACGATCGGCGCGAGCGCGCGGCGGGCGGCTGCGCGTTTGCCCTGCTGCTGCAACAGGCGGGCCTGACTCACCGTGGCGCGCAGCTCCCACCAGCGCGCTCCCTGCGCGCGTGCGATCTCGAGGGCGCGGGCAAAGGCGCGTTGCGCCGCAGCGAAATCGTTGCGGGCACGATGCATCTCGCCTTCGACGCGATACGCCTCGGCCGCAAAGCGGATCTCGCCGCTGGAGTGGATGAACGCCTGCGTCTCTGCGATCCGCCGGACGGCTTCGTCGAGATCACCCGCATGCGCGCACGCCTCTGCCAAGGTCGTCATCATCGCCGGCAAAGAGGTCACCTGGCCGGTCGCCCGTAGTGCATCGATGCCGGCTTGCATGGCGGTAATGCCGGCCGCGGATTCGCCGCGCTGCGCCAGCAGCCAACCGTTGCCGAAGCTGCCTACCGCGGTCGCCATGAGCTCGCCATTTTCGCCCCCAGCGCGCTGGGCGATTTCCGCGGCAATCGCCAGTGTGCCGGCATCGCGCGCATTCACGGAGACGTAGACCGCCCATGAGGCAGCGGTCGCGTATACGTAGGGACTCTCCATTGCCGCGCGCGCCAGCGCTTGCTGCGCCCGTTGCCGTGCCTGGTCGGGATAGCCTTGCTGCATCAAGGTGAGCGCCACATACGTCAAGGTGAGGACCCAGAAGTTCATGAACGCGGGGGGCTGCGGCAACTCGCCGATCTCCAGGACCTGGTCGAGATGGGCACGGGCCTGCGCGAGGCTCCCCCCGTGGTACTGGGCGATGGCGATGAAGAGGTGCCCGGCAAAGGTAAACTGCGGCAGCGGAATGCGCTGCATCAATCCCGCCAGGTGCTGCGCCATTTCGCCGGCACCGTCGAAGCGGGCGCCGGCGATATACCCTGCCATGCGGCCGATGGTGGCCTGAAAGAGCTGCACGGCGTCGTCGCTCTCCTGACTCAAAGCCCAGGCGCGCGCAAACGCCCGCTCGCTCTGCGGAGCGGTCAAGCCGCGCGATCGGAAGTACGCTTGGCCCAACCGCAGGTAAATGCGAATCGCGTGCAACACGCGGTCGGGGGTGCGCGGCAGTCCCTCGACAATATTCGCCGCCCGCTCGAGCAAGGTCGCCGTCTCGCGCTCGGCGCCGTAGCGCGACACACGTTCCGCTCCCCTCTTCCAAATACGCGACGGCGCGTTCCGCCATGCCGCCGGCTTCGAAATGCCGCGCCAGGTGGATCGCGATCTCGGCCGTGTTTCCCGCGTAGCCGCGCTCCAGGCGCTCGGCCATGCGGCCGTGCCACACGCGGCGGCGCGCCGCTGGAATCAGGTCGTACAGCACCTCTTCGTACAAGGCGTGAATGAATTCGTAGCGACTCGCTGCAGTCGTATCCGCCCAAACGGCGGCCCCGGTGGCGCGTAGCACCTGCGAGCGGCGCGCCAGGACATCGAGCTCGGCCTCGACCTCCATGAGCGGCCGCTCGAGCGCCGCAGCCACTTCGGCCGCGGAGAAGGTTCGCCCAGCGACGCTGCCCGCATCGAGTGCCGCGCGTTGAGGCTCGCCGTGGCGCTCGAGCCGGGTGATGAGCAATTGGCGCAAGCCGTCCGGTATGCCGACTTCGACCTCGGCGATTGGCGCGGCCAGCGTCCACTGCCCGCGGTCCTCCGCCAGCACGCCCCTGGTGATCAGCTCATTGAGCATGTTCACCATGAACAGCGCGTTGCCGTCGGTGCGCTTGTAAATGACGACGGCCAGCGCCGCTGCCGGCTCGAGCCCAGGGCACCGCTGCTGCAGGTAGGTGGTCAATGCCGTCGTGTCGAGATGGGCGAGCCAGAGGTCGCGGCACTGCCCGCGCGCCAGCAATTCCTGATGCACCGACTTCAGGGGGTAGGCATGCACCGCCACCTCTGCGGCCCGATAGGTACCGATGACCAGCAACGGCGTGGGGCCGCGGCCTTGTGCCAAGCGCGCCAACAGATCCACCGTCGCCAGATCGCTCCAATGGAGATCCTCGAGCACCAACACCAACGGCAGCGGCAGCGCGTCGACGACGGCGGCCATTTCGCGACGCATGCGCTCGGGAGTCGCCGCGGACGGTGGTTGCCCCGGATCGGGCGCGACGGGCATCCCGGGCAGTAATCCGAGCCACGACGGCGCCCGCTGCCGTAGCAGCGACAGCAAGGGTGCGCCCTCGGCAGTCGCGCACAGCTGGCCGAGCGCTTCGATGACCGGAAGGTACGGCTCACTGCTGCTGTATTGTTCGAGGCACTGGCCGTAGGCGACGAGAACAGAGGGTATTCGGGTATTAGGGGACACGCGAGCAGCTAACCGCCTGAGAAACTCATCAAGCAGCGTCGTCTTGCCGATCCCTGCCTCCCCGACGACGAAGCCGACTTGCCGCTTGCGCCCCAAGCATGTTCGAGCCAGCCATCCAGCACAGCGAGGTCGGCGGCTCGGCCCACCGTGCAAGCGGATTCCGAGGTCGCACTCGCTGTCTCCGAGGCTTCTGGGTCTGTCGTGTGCACCGCGGCAATGAAGCGGTAACCGCGCCCGTAGTGGGTTTCGATGATGCGCGGTTGACGAGCGTCGTCGCCAAGCGCCTGCCGCAGTTCCTTCACCGAAGCGGTCAGTACCCACTCTCCGACGGACGTCTCGGCCCATATCGCATCCAGCAGCTCGTCCTTGGTGACCAGGTGTCCGGGCCGCGCCGCGAGATAGGCGAGTACCGCCAAGGTCTTGGGGCGTAGATCAATCGTCTGGGCCCCACAGCGGAGCTGGCCCTCGACCGGGTCCAGCCTATGGCCGCAAAAGTGCAGCACTGCGCGCGTATTTTCGTCCGCCATTAGCCGCCGGCCACCCCGTCCGTATCAAATGATCGAACCATTACCAAACTTGGTTCCCGATCCGACGATCAACCTTCGCCTGAGCCTGGGCCTGCGCCATCAGCCTCCGCAGCCCAAGGCGAAGGCCCAGGCGGAGGCCGCTGAGGAGAAGAAAACAATAGAATGATTACACAATTCCTTCACGATCCGACGCCCGCGATCACCTACTGTGCGTCGCATGGAACAACCAACCGAAACAGCGTCCAGGCTTGGCCCCGAGGGAGCCTTCGTCGTGCAGTTGCATTCGGACGCCGCTGTCGAACAGCACCGGATATCCGGACGGATCGAACATCCGATGTCCGGCGACAGTGCGCCGTTCACCTCGTTCGAGACAATCCTCACCTTCATGGCCAAGCACACCGGCGGCGGTCGCGGCCAAGGCTGGTGAGCATCGCGGCATCACCATGGAGGGAGACATGCTGAACACCGATTCCTTGCACGCGATGGGGCTCGACGGCATGGCGTTGTCGGGGAGCCAGATCGCGGCGTTTCAGAAGAGCGGGCGGACGCAGGCGGCCGAGGCGCGGGGCGCCGGCATCCTCTGCCGGTGCACGCGCGTCAGCCGCAAAGCCGTCGTGCAGGCGGTGGCCGCGGGTGCAGCCAGCTTCGAGCAGGTTCAGAGCGCGACCGGCTGCGCCACGGTTTGCGGAGCATGCCGGTGGAGGGTCAACGAGGTTTTCGCCGCGGTGACCGGGAGCGCGTACCCGATAGCCAAGCCGCGCGCACGCGCCGTCGAGCCGCGGGTGCCAGTCGGCCGCGAAGGTGCACAGCTCTTCAGAGAGCATCTGGTCGCCGAGCCGCCGCCGGAGACGATCGCGCCGAGGCTGCGCCGTCACGTCGTCGTCGCCCAGGTGAGCGTCAGATGTTCCGGGTTCTGGCCGACACTGGCAGCACAAGGGCTGCGCCCACAAGTGAGTTGGCCTTTACGCGAGGGGCACCAGACCCCCGAAACCGAGCAAGGAGGAAAGAGATGAAAAGGAAAATCATCATGACAAGGGCGGTGTGTGCGACGTTTCTGTGGACGGGGACAATGCTCTGGATGCCACCGGCGCACGCGTTGACCCACTGCACGGCGACGCTCCGTCCCACCGATGGCACGATCCTGGTTGGCGCCAAGGGGGTGTCGGGCACGTTGCTGTGGGGCATCAGCGGGCCACGGCGAGCAACGCCTTCGGCAACACGGGCACCTGCGTCGCAGGCAGTCCGCTGGCCGCGAAGAACTGCACGCTGGGCACCGGCGCCGCAGCGATCACCGCGCCGCCGCTGTGCACGGTGTACCTCGCGGACGGCGCCGGCACGTGCTCGGCCTTCATCAAGAAGTGCACGCCCCGCAAGCAGCCGCGGTTCGTCGACAACGGCGACGGCACGGTCTCGGACACCACGACGGGCTTGATGTGGGAGAAGAAGACCACCGATGGCAGCCTGCACGACGTGACTAAAACGTTTACGTGGAGCACGGGCACCAACAGCTTTGACGGGACCGCCAAGACGGATTTCCTCGATAAGCTGAACGATGTGGCTGGCAGCGGAGCACATTGCTTTGCCGGCTATTGCGACTGGCGGCTGCCCGACGAGGAGGGGCAGAACACGCCGGGAGGCCCGAAGGAGTTGGAGACGATTCTCGATCTTACGCAAGGTAATTCCGGTAGTGGGACCGGAGCGTGCGTGGTTCCCGCTTTGAGCCCCACGCAGCCCCTCTTCTACTGGTCGGCGACTGCGTACACCGGCGTTCCAACCGTGGCGTGGTTCGTGAGCTTCTACAATTTTCACGTGGACGGCGACCCTCAGACCCTCCCCCTCTACGTACGTGCAGTACGTAGCGGCTTGTGATGGATCAGTTGTCCCATCGCACAAAGTCGGGGGAGCCTTCGAGCTTCCCCGGCTCTTGCTCGCCCGCCTTTCTTCCCCTTGGTACGCTACTTGGTATATGGGTTCAGGATGTCGGCGCCCGATCGGACAGCGTGCGCTGTATTGCGGGTCACCAACGTGAGATCGTGGTGCAGCGCCGTTGCCGCCAGCAGGCCATCGATTGGAGGGAGCGGCTGATCGAGCCCGATCCGCCCCCAGCGCTCGCAGATCTCGGCGGTGACGGGCAGGATTCGGTCTTCGAAGCGCCGTTCGAGGCCCTTCAGCCATCGGTCAAGCGCGCGAGCCGCAATCTCATCGCGCCGGCGGATCAGCTCGATGCCGTGCCGGATCTCCCCCACGACCAGCACGCTCAGAAAAATCGCATCGTCCTCGATGGTTGCAAACCAGCGGCGCACCTTGGGGTGGCAGCGTTCGCGCTTGCGGATCTCCGAAACGACGTTGGTGTCCAGGAGATACGCCATCACAGCCGAACCCGCCTCGGCTTCGCCGGCGGGCGCTCAAAGGCGGCGTCACCCCCACACGATGGCATCTCCATCAGATACTCCTTGAAGGTCGTCGCCTCCTTGCCAGCCGCCGGCAGCACCGCCGCACGCAGGATCCGCCGGTGTTCCTCTTCCAACGACACGCCATGGCGAGCCGCGCGGCGCCGCAGCCGTGTCACCACCGAGTCTTCGATCTTACGAACCACGAGTTGAGCCATACCTGGAGAATGATAGCAGTGATTGCACCTGTCAAGATGCCTCGATCCCTCCACTAACGCTGGCCGCGGACTGGCAAACAAGGGCATCCGCAAGCCGGCCAATGCCACGAAGCTCAAAATCAGTCGCCGATCCTTCGATACGCGCGTTGCGCTACTCAGGACAGGTTTGCAAAACGGCGTCCCCTCTCGATACGGCCTTCGGCCTGCTTGGGGCGATGGGCCGCCGATCACCCTGACTGAGTAGCGAGCGCAAGCGAGCGTACCGAAGGGTCGGACACGATCTGCGCGACGGGGCGCGGCGCACGTTGTGCCTGATCGTGCGTGCCAATGCCCGGTGGGTTCATGCCGGCAGAAACCATCCGCCAGCTTGCCGCGTGATCATCGGAAGATTCCGTTGGCCCCAAACCGCTGCCGGTCCTGGTGCCGGTACGCCAGTGAAAAGGAGTGAAGACCAGTGGACGCCCTGACGCGCAGGTCCACGGCTTCATGCTGATGGGACTTGAAAAAACGTTGTGCTGCCTCAACCTTCCGAAGTAGCTTGATCGGCCCTCTAAGCCGTAGGTCGGGGGTTCGATCCCCTCCTGGCGCATGCTTTTGCTGGCTCCCGGTGCCAGTGCTTCAATGCTCTGCGAAGCAGGTTGTGAACCGACTCGGCGAGAAGTGCACGACAGTCCCCGACTGCTGCGATCCTGCGGCATGCATCGGCGGCTTCTGCTGCAGAGTGGTCCAATGTGAGGCACACCGTACTCTCCCTTTTCAGCAGGTAGTCTCGACCCGTCCGGCCGCGGACAACGGCAACGGCACGACCACCGGCCAGCAGACGCGGCTGCGGGAGACAGCGGTTGGCCAGCGCCTCCTCTATCGCCCCGCCTCGTTCGTCGCTAAGGTCTGCCAGTCCGACAGGCTGCTGGCTTATAGAAGTTGCATCCTCGTTCTGGTGGATTGTGCATGTCGAAGCGGATAGCTTCCAAGAGGATGACGGACGGGTTTGCCGGCAGATGCCGACCGGTATCGCCACTCGCCGGAAAGCGGGCTTTGAAGTGATGCGCCTCCGGCCAACGCAAAACAAGGGTGCGGTTGAGCGTTGACCCTGGAGAGTGGTCAGCAAGTTGAGGGCGATGTGTAGGGGTTGTTCCCTTCGAGCGGACTTCGACGATGAAGAGCCGATCCACGGCCCAAGCCGTTACCGCCGGTTGCGGCATGCTGCTGATTCTGGTGACCTCGAGCGCGGCAGTGGCGCACGGCGACGACGAGGCTTGCGCGGCGAGCACGGCGCTGCGGCCGTACATCGACCCGGCAGTGCGCTACCACCGACGTCCCGTTGCGGATGACGACAATGCGTATCCCCTGCTCGTCGAGGCCACCACGCGGTTGGTCATGGATGCCGACCCCCGGGCGTGTGGCGGTGAGAGCGCGATGTCTTGGCGTGATTGGCCGGAGATCGTCACAGGCGCCGACACGGATTGTATCGACGCCACGCTCGATGCCAACGCGCCGGCGCTGGAGGAATTTGACCGCGCCTTGAGCCGACCGGATCTGCAGTTTCCGCTCTTGCGGTTCCCGACCGACTTCCCGCAGTTTGCCTTGATGCGCCGCCTCGCGGTTCTCAAGCTCGAACGCGCCAAGGCGAGGCAGCGCGCCGGCGATCGCCAGGGATCTGTTGACGACGTACTGGGCCTGCTGCGGTATGCGCGGCTCTTCGAGGCGGGCGATGGCCCGCTGATTCATTTTCTCGTGGGCCTTGCGCTCGACGCCGATGCGATGGCCGGGGCGCGTTGGTACGCGGCGCATCCCAATGCGGATGCAGCGTCCCTGAATGCTGTGCTGAGGGCTGTGGCGCTGAATGAGCAGGGGCTTGGGGCGGCAGCGGCGCAAGCCTACCGCGTCGAGTTCAATTGTTTTGCCGTGCGTATGTCCGAGCAGGTTTTCAGCGTTGGAGTCGGTGGTCGGGGCGGCGCGCTGGAGTGGTTTTTCGGGAAGGGCTCGGAATCCATGCGCGTGGCGAAATTCGTGTTCGCGGATCACCCGAAGGCGCTGGACCCTCCCGAAACACTGCGTCTTGCCAGCGCGTGCGTCGCCGCGATCGTCATGGCCGCGCCCCGCGATGTCGGGCGTCCCGTCAACGATCGTGATGCCGGACTGCGCGTGGAACTGGCCGCATGGCCGGAGCGGTGGAACATCTCCGTGCGTGCGGCACGCAAAGTCCGCGCTGCGCTGGCCGCCGTGGACAATCCAATCGGCAAGCGGTGGGTTCTCGAAGTCGTGCCCGGTGCGTCTTCGGTCTATCTGGACAACGTGTCGCTGTCCCGCGCGATCGCCCGAGGTACCTCCACGCTTCTCGCATTGCGGCTCTACGAATTGCGCTCTGGTGAGTTGCCGGCCACGTTGAGCGAGCTGGTTTCCGAGGGGGTCCTTTCTACCCTGCCAGTGGATCCATACTCGGGCGCGCCGCTGGGGTATCAAAAGTTCGCGCGGGCGGTGTGGAGCGCGGGTCCGGAAAAAGGCCCCAACGGAGGAGCTGGATGCGCTCGCAGCGGGCAGCACTGCCTGTGGAGCTTGCCCGATGCGTTCGATGACCGCACCACGCTGCCGCGCTCCGGTCGTTCAGAGAGTGATACGGCGGCAGAGCCGGACCGATCATGACGGAACGTTACTGCTGAAAGCAGTACAACCGACTCTGCACATTACAGCGGTCGATAGGCACCACCGAGTTTTGCGTCCAGTCCCCGTTCGCCGAGCCGACGAACCCGTCTGCGCCGAAGTCGGCCGCTGAGCCGTCGATCCAATCGGAGCAGGTATCCGGAGCGGAGATGTCGCCGGCCGGCGTCGTCGCCGTCCAGGCGCCGCCGGTGCCGAAGTTCGCCCCGCCACTGGTCAGCGTGATAGCGGCGTCGAGGGTGCCGTCGGTCAGGTCGGTCCAGTCGTTGGCGATGGGGGTGCCGTCCACCATCACGTAGGGACCGGTGCTGTGGGTCAGCCGATCCTTTGCGGCCAGGGTCGAGTCCGACAGCCACGCCTTGTAGGTGCCGGGGAGCGACTCGCCTTGCGCCTCTTGCTGGCAAACATAGTCGGCGGCGCACAAGCCGCGGTGGCCGCCGGTGCAGCCGGCAGTGGTCGCGATCCCGGCCAGGTCGGCGCCGTTGAGATACTGAAAGGTGACGAACACCGTACGCGGGCAGTCACCGCAATCACCCGGGCAGGTGGCGCACGTGTCCGCTCCGTTACAAACGCCGTCGCCGCACGTGCAGTCTTGCGGGCATGACGCGAAGCTCTCGCTGGCGTCGCAGATCCCATCGCCGCAGCGGCAGTCGTTGGGGCAGGCTACGCTGGTTTCTCCGGAATCGCAGGTGCTGTTGCCGCAGTAGCAATCTTTCGCACAACTGTTGTGATCCTCATCGCGCGCGCACAGGCCGTCGCCGCAGTAGCAATCTTGTGGGCATGTCTCGCCCTGTTCGCAGTGGCCATCACCGCACGTATCGCACGGCCCGCAGTCGATCGAGCAGGTCAGACAGCTTTCGCCGCCGCCCGGCTCGCAGCGCCCGTTGCCGCAGAAGCTGCAGGCGCTGCAATCGGCTGGACAGGTCTCGCAGGTCTCGCCTTCGCTGCAGATCCCATTCCCGCAGCCGGAGCACACCGCCATCATGCCGCCGGTCAGGCCTGTGGTGTCCGACGGGCACAAGGTGCCATACGGATCGTTGAAGGTCATCGCCCGCAGGTTTGCCACGCCGAAGTTCGGTTTGTGCCCGACGCGGAAAATGCGCGTGGCGATCGCTTTCCTGCCGGCTGCGGCCTTGGTCATTGTCACGATGTCCGGCTTGCTGAGGGGACTGATCGCGACCTCGGGCCGCGCGGAGGGATCGACAGAGGTGCAGGTCACATCGGTAATCGGGGCAACGTCCGCCGGTAGGAGCTGCGTCTGAAACTTCGGCTTGGCGATCTTGGGCCGCGTGCTTCCGGTCAATGGCGTGCAGGGGTTCGCGACATCGGTCACCACAAAATTGGTGCTGGTAACCGCCGAGACGAAGTTCTGATCCTGTACCGTCAGGAAGGCGGCGTAGCTGCCTTGCGGCAGCGCAATACTCTGCACCGGTTGGGTGCCCGAGGTCGCGAAGCCTTTACCGAGGTCCCAGGAATACACGAGAGAGTCGAGGGGATCCGGATCGTACGAACCGGAGCCGTTCAGGCGCACGGGAACCGTAGCTCCGGGGATACCGCTCCACGTCGTACGCGCGCCGTTCGGGCAGGTAAGCTTTCGAGGAGTGGTCGGTGCGCCGGGCATGCGGGAGGAGTCGAACTTGACGTTGCAGACCTGGGCGACCGCCACCGGCGGGCGGTTCGTCCAGGCGAATTGCGTGTTTTGCAACGTTGCATCCACGGTGTGGCCCTGCAACGTGCCGGTCAGCGTGCCGCTCATGCGGGGCCCGATACCGTCATTCATCCCCGATATTACGAGCGGGGTCGAGTTCGACGCACCGAGGGCGTAATGGTGGCCGTCCGGATCGCTGGCATTGATTCCGAACTTCGCAGCGCCCGCGGGGATTGTGTAGCTGTTGGGATCACCGGGGACGACGTCTGCGGTCACGGTGCCTCCCAGAAGAGCAGAACCCTGCAGTCGCTGCTGCCCGAGGAACGCGAAGTCGTTGATGCCAATCTGCAATGTCTTGACCAGCAGGCTGCTCGTGCTGCGATCGAAATCGAAAGCGCTCGCCGGCGGATCGCCGATCGCATACCCCTGATTCGACGTGTCTGTTTGATCCTGCAATCCAGCGATTTGTGTCACCGCGGCGAGGCGGGATTGGTTCGATGCCACCGAGATATTTGAGCAAGGTCGCTCCGCGTTGGGCACCACAAGGGTCGAATCAGCGCATTGGCCCGTTCCACCCGATGCTGTACAGCATGGAATGGGCTTCACCTCCATTTGAGGAAAGAACTCCCCCTGAATATCGCAATGAAGGCATTCAGGTATCGGCTGAAATTGAGGTTCCGCCCCCGAGATGACCGCTTGGATCATCTTATTGAGCATGGTTTTGCACCTCGTTGCCTCGCACATTGGCCCACTTGCATTATCTATTGTGGCGGTAAGGCGGTAACCAGCGGTCTTGATAAATACCAGATATCCACCGTTGAGTTCGCCCACCAGAAACTTTGGGTCGTCTGTATACGGCCTGTTGAACTGCGCATCAGTTTGCCGCCCAAGATAAATCCACGTCGGATTCAAATCCGTGATTCCGTGAAGAGGCATTCCCTCGAAAAAGCATTGAGAATCCGCCGTTTGCTGCAGTGTGCATCCTCGACAGCCGTAGAAGGGACTACCACCTGGATCATTCGTAGAGATGCACCCTGTCGATCTACATTGAGGATAAGAATAGTCATAACCATCTGCGCGATGATCAACGCAGGGATAGATGAATCCTGCTTCCCCTGCCTTAGGTAGAGTCTGCATCTGCACGCACCCGAACGGAGCAGACAGGGTCAACGCGAGGGTAAGCAATCCCGCCATGGTCTCTGTCACCCGAACCACGGATCGTGTTGTCATTGAATATCCTTTCTTGCAGTGACGGCGCTGCTCCAAAGCCTCGGCCGGTCGCTCACAACCCGCCGCGTACGGCACGGGCATAGAAATCGCTCTCGAAGTCGAAAAACGTTGCTTTGCCGATGCCCGTCACCACCCCGAATTTGAAGTCGACGACCCAGGCGATATTCGGCGACGGGACCCAGGTCACCGACGACCAGTAGAAGTTGAAGGTCGACGCGTTGAACTGCGTGAGGCCCACGGTCGGATCGACGCACGGGGTTGACGGGCAGGTGCACGACGCCGCGGTGCAGGTGAAGTCCGGCAGGATCGTTTGCAGCTCCGCAATCGTCGGCAGTCGCCAGCCGGCCGCGCCGGCGAAATCGGCGCCGTTGACGGTTGCCAGGAAGCCGGTGAAGACTGTGCCGTCCTCGGCAAAGGGTGCCCCGGTGCTCCAGGCGTACGAGTTGCCCACGTCATGCACGCTGCTGTCGCTGGTCTTTTGCTCCCACACCAGCCCGCTCAGATTGTCGGTCACCGTGCCATCCAGGTTGTCGGTGAACCGCTGTCCGCCCGCGGGCCGGCAGGAGCTGGTCGCCAGCGAAACGCGCGTTTGGAAGACCGTCCACTGCCTGAAATACGCGTGCCGGCACTTGGCGAACGCTGTGTCCTCATTGAATCCAATCTGCTTCGCGTCCTTCGCAACCACCGCCTCGACGCACGAGACGTACGTTTTCCACGCGGCGATGCGGGCGTTGTCGCAGCTCTCCTGCGGTGTGACGGCGCCCCACCCGGCGCTCGCCCACAGCAGCACGGCGCAGACGCCAGCGGTCAACATGCTTCTGATCATGATGGTTGCCTCCTGCCGTGCGTGACAGACCGGCTACGCACCGTGCTGCAGCTTCTTCCTGATGACCGGCAGCGCGTTCAAATACGAAGGATTTACGCTTGCCGACATCACGGAAGCGGCGCAGATCATCAGCTTGCCACCCAGGATTCGCGCCGCACCCGCAACGACTGGCGTCCCCCCTCCGCTGGGAGTGAACAGGGTGGCGTCCGTAGCCATCGAACCAAGCGGCTGCGTCGCGATGATCTTCGTCTCGCCTCCGCCGAGCGTCACTGCAGCGGAATTGGCAAGGCTGCCGTCCGAGGCGAACAGATCAACCTCGAAGTTGAGTACGCCGCTGCCCAGAGGGCTCATGTTCGTACACTGAAACACGGTCGCCAGAGCGGTTGTGTTCAGAACGCCTGGGACAGTGAAGGTGTAACCGGGAACCTTTGTGCCGATGCCTTGAGCAAAGCTTGCGCTTGAAAGAGCGAGCACGCTCGCGCCGACGATCAGAGCGAATTTCATGTGTTCCTCCTTGCGATCCATTCACCGCACACACGATGCGGCTACGTTTGCGCCGAATTTGTTTCCGTCTCCTCTTTCAGGTCGCCCACGCCGGCGGTTGCGCGGGATCGGGAACGTAGGAGCAGTACGCGCCGGTTTTGATGCAGGTGCCGAGATGGTGCGCCAGCGATGGGTGATGCCCGTGGATTTTCTTCACCGCGGCCTTGATGCGCTTGGTGACGACGACGCGAGCGTCTTCGACGTCGACGGCGGGTTGAAGGGCGTGGAAGGGTGCGGACGGTGGTTCGGGGATCGCCAGCAGCTCCAGGGCACCGACCTTCACGCCCGGACGGCCGAGCAGATAGGCGAGGCAATGCAGCCCCTTCGCATCGCGCAAACGCAAGATCGTACCAGCGTAGGCAATCGTCCAGTACTCGCCCTCGCGATAGAAGGCGGACGCTGAATCGGCATTGCTGACGGTGGTATCCTGTAGCAATTCCCCCATACGCCCTCCCGCCAACGGGTGCGTGCCGCTCGTTGCCACTACGGGGCCAGTGGGTCGCGCAGCCTGAGCCGCATCGAAATCGCGCCGTCGCCGAACAGCGAGGTATCGAGCGATCCGAACGTACCGACGAGCTCGTAGCCGCTGGGATTGTTCTGCGAGAGATTGGCACAGCCGTTTACCGGGACGCTGCCGGCGGAGGGATCGCTCTGGCAGAATTGCGTCTGGTTGAAGCCGACCTGCTGCGACGCGATTGTCCCCGGATTGGCCGGGCACCAGCTCGTAGGTTCCATGTTGGCGTCGAAGATCGTCGTCGAGGCCGTGCCGGTGGTGAGCAGGAACGGAATCGTGCCGGTGTTTTGCGCGGGCGGATCGTCGGCGGTGCAGGGTATCGCATCGCAGCCGGAGCTGTCGGGATACCCGTCACCGGCCTTGTTGGCGCAACCGGCTCCGTAGTCGATGCTGTCGATGAGCGCTCCGGCGCTGTCCTTCTCGAGGCGCGAGTCGAGACGCAGAATAGTTTCACCGCCGAGGCCGCCGTTATCCCAGGTCCCGGCGGTACGCGTCAGGACCGGCACGCTGTTACACGGCGGCGCCGTCAACGGCAGGAATCCGTACGAGCCGAGCGACTGGCAGGCTGTGCCTCCCGGACACTGTCCCGCCAGCGCTTGCGACGGATCGCACGGTTGCTTGTCGCGCGCTCCGCCGACGCATTTCGGGAAATGCGCGAACGGATTGGCGGTGCCGATATCTGCGCCGTTGCAGGCAGCGGCGCGCGACGGCCCTTCAACACACGGCAGAACGGTAAAGGTCTGGCCACCGAACACATACGTCGCCGAGCGTGTGCACGACGGGTCGGTTGAGCCGACGCCCGTCCCCGGGAACTCGGCGTTGTTGCCGCTGCTGTCGTGCTCGAGGTTAAGTGTGTAGTTCGGCGATCCGAGCAGACTGCTGCAACCGGCCGGGTTGCAGCACAGAGAGCCCGTCAGCGGCGAGACCTGCGTCAGGCAGACGCGGCTCAACGACGCATCCGACGGACTGCCGATCGTCGACGAGGTGTATTGCGCATCCGACGGATTGACGGTGAACTGGGCGATGCCGTTGGTGTCGAGGCCGCTGACCTTGGCGGTGAAGGTGCTCGAAAATCCGACGAGCTCGAAAGCTGACGCCGACGGAGTCCCGCCGTTGAAGGTCACGCGGAAATCGATGTCCGCCTTCATATTGACGTCGCCGATCGGCACGGGATCGCTGATGGTCGCCATGCCGACGCGTTGCAGCGCCGCGAAGGCGCGGCTGTTGGAGGCATGGATGTCCTGATCGGCCTGATCGCCGGCTGCGCGCGCCAGGCAATCGCGCAGCCCGGTGGTACCGTTCCAGGTGGTGGTCGCGTCGGGAAAGCCGAATTGCACGCAGCGGATCTCGTGTGCTGCCAAACCGCCGTTGGCCAGGTCGGCGTTCGGCGAGCTGCCGGGCACCGAATGCACCAGCTCGTCGAACGTCGGGTGCGTCGCGGCACCGCCTTGATCGCTCGGCTGACATGCGGCGTCGAGCTTCGTCTTGAACTTGGCCAGCGCTTTCCCGAGATTGCTGGTGGCGCTCATCGGGTCCAGGTGATCGGCGTTGCAGGGCTTCCTCGCCGCCGTTGCCTGTGCCGCGATGCAACTGTCCTGCAGGGCCTGCGTCGTCTGCAGCATGCACCTGGCGACGGCGGTCGCGCAGGCGTTGATCAGCTTGACCTTGGCGGTCACCAGCGTCTGGAACTGGCTGTTCAACGAGGTGGTGCATGTATTCAACGTGCTGATGCTGGCGCCGGCCGCGGCGGGCAGAAAGAGAGATGTCGCAAACAAGGCGATTGTCGCGAGGGGCGCTGGACAAACACTGCGGACGGTCTTCATTCATCGCTCCTTTGTTTGTTTGACGGGTGCGATTCAGAGTCGGCCGTCGGGCGTCGAGCCGGCGCGGGCCGCAGCGCTGGCGGGCAGCGATTGGATGGCGCTGTTCAGGCGCTGCACCACCCGTTGCACGTCATCGAGGCGCGCCTTGAGGTCGGCGTTGTCGCGCACGACCTGTTGATTCTGCGTGCGGAGCTCGCGGATCTGATCGGCTTGCGCGTGCTGCGCGTGTTGCTGCTTTTGCAGCTCATTGAGCAGCAGCGCACTGAGCAAGTGGTACTTGACCGTTTCGATGTTGCCGTCCTTGTCGCGCGCCACCAGGTCGGGCAGGACTTCTTCGACTTCCTCGGCAATCAGGCCGTATTGCTTGGTCCCCGACGGATCGAGCTCCGGCTTGTACTTGAAGGTCACCGGCCGCAGGCGCATCAGCGCGCTGCTGGCGTTGCCCATGTCGCGGATGTCGGTCTTGAAACGCCGCGACGATGACACGGTGCCGAGCTGGCCCTGGGAGTCGATCAGCACCGTGACGCCGTTGGGGACCCCGGTTGTCTCGCCGCGAATGCCGGCGATGAATGCCCGCGTCTGCGTGCCGCCGTCGCCGATGCGGATGGTGTTGGCCTCGCCCGCGTTGCCGAAATTGCCGATGTCGATGTTGTTGCTGCCGGTGGTCAGCGCGAAGCCGCCATTCTCGCCGATCCCGATATTGTGACCGCCTGTGGTATTCGAGTAAAGCGCGTCCACACCCACGGCCGTGTTGTGGATGCCGCTGGTATTGGAAGTGAGCGTCTGGAAACCCGCCGCAGTATTTTCGTCGCCGGTCGTATTGCTCAGCAGCGCATTGTAACCGACAGCCACGTTGTTGTTGGCCGTGTTCATCTCAAGAGCAAAGGCGCCCGATGCGGTGTTTTGGGAGCCGGTGGTATTGCCCAGCAGCGCATTGTAACCGACGGCCACGTTGTTGGTGCCGGTGTCGTTGGAGCTAAGCGCGCTGGCGCCGTTCGCCGTGTTCTGGTTGCCGGTGGTGTTCTCTTGAAGCGCGCTGGCACCCGTCGCGGTGTCATAGCTGCCGGTGGTGTTCGCTTGAAGCGCGAAGGCACCCACGGCCGTGTTCACGCTGGCAGTATTAGACGAAAGGGCCTCGGAGCCCACCGCTGTGTTGCCGCCGCCGACGGTGTTGGACGAAAGGGCCACAAAGCCCACCGCTGTGTTGGCCTGGCCGGTGGTTGTAGCGAAAAGCGCAGCAGATCCCGTCGCCGTGTTCCGGAAGCCGCTGGTCAGCGACTGGAGGGCGGTGGCTCCGACGGCGGTATTGTCCTGAGCATCGGTGATGCCGGTCAGCACATCGATCTCGAGGCGGGGCGCCTGGCTGTGCGCCGTGCTCTCCTTGCTGTCGAGCTTGGCGTTGAGTCCGGAGACAGCGGTGGCAACCAGCGCCAGACCGTTGTTGGGCAGCGTGCCGTCGACCCAGGCTCTGACCGCGTTGGTGACGTCGATTGCTTTGAAGGTGTTCTTGTCGGTCAGCGTGAGCGGAACGGCGGATTGCTCGACCGCGCCCAATGTCGGCGCGCCGGCGGCGGTGATGCCGGCCTCGTTCCACGCCGAGGTGACCCGTTGCACGTCGAACGCGCCGGACTCGGTCACGGCGTTGACGAACACCGTCAGTGTCGCCCTGGTCACGTCGGTGCCGATGAGGTTTGCGGGGAGTGCCGACAGGTCGAACTGCACGTACGCCGTTTGCACCGTCCTGGGCGGGCCGCTGATCAGCAGCGTCGTCGTCTTGCCCTTGTTGGCGCTGCCGCTGGTGGACACCGTATATGCATCGCCGACCAGTGTGGCAGTCAGCGCCGACGCACTGTGTGCCCACGCCAACACCGCAAGCCCAACGATTGACCCTGCGAACCCTTTGCGCATGACCCATCTCCTTTCTCGAGTGCAGATCAGTCTTCCGAGCCCAGAGTGTTTTCATCCTGAGAATGCCGTCGTAGCGGCCAATCGGGGCGATTCCCCCATACGTTGACCTCCACTATCTCTGGCGTGAAAAATCCATTCACATTGTGAATTCCGTGAGCGGTCGCACTTGGTGCTGCTGCGATTCACGCACGCGGTCGGTGCCGGAGACAGCTTCGTCTCGGCTGCCTTCGCGTTCCGCAGGCGAACACGCTGCTCCACACAGGGGTGGGTTGGAGACCTGTCAGAGCTGCCAGATCGTCGGGTCGTCGGGGTCGCGCTGGTACGTGCAGAAGTAGCCGGTGCGAATCGTCCGGGTCAGGTACCGCCCGACGGTCGGACTGGCGGCGCCGATCTTCGCAATGGCTGCTTTGATGCCCTTGGTCACCGTCGAGCGAGCCCGTTCGACGGCGGAGCCGGTTGGGCGATCGCTGCCGCCAAGCCCGACGGCGGCGGCGATGTGACGACTGATGAACTCAATCTCCGCGCGTGCCCGCTCGGCGCGTCCGAGGTCGTGGAATTGCTCGGCCTCGTCGAGCTCGGCGCGCAGCGCGGCCAACCGGCGCCGGTATTCGTCCTTCGCCTGCGCGTCTAGACTTGCGACACCTTGACCACGGATCGCATATCTTTGATCAGCGTTCGGTGGCTCGGTGGCGCCGGTCACCAGATCGAGGGCGAGGAACTCCTGGCCGGGATGGTGCAGGAGATGCGCCAGGTAGCGCATGCCCCGACTGTCCTTGAGACGCGCCACCGAGCCGGCGTAGGCAATGGTCCAGTAGTCGGCCTCACGACGGAAGACCGCGTCGAGTACCGGTGATGGATCACCGACGACAGAGTGCCCCTGAGTAGATGCCGGGCCGTGGATTTCTCCCTCGTTCGCTCCGCGATCAGCAATGATTGGGGCGCTTGTCTCCTGGATCGCCTGCAAGCGTTCGATGAGAATCGGCATGTCAAGATCGCGCGCCGTCGCCAGTGCTCCGGTAATGAGGCGACGCGCGCTCGCGTCATCGCCGCGGTGTCGGCGCGCCAGCAGCATGCGCGCGTACTCGCACTGCGCCCGCGCCAGGCCCGGCCGAGAGCCGATTGTCCGATGCGTTTCGAGGGCGTGCTCAAAATGGGCAGCGGCCTCGTCCCAACGCGACAGCGTCGTCTCCAGAAGCGCCAGAGATTCAGAAATCGGCCCGAGGTAGACTTTGGTGATCGCGTTGATCGACACTCGGGTTTCGTACGCACTGAGTAGCTCAAGGAGGCGCGCGGCGCGCGGCTGATCGCCGAGGAACGCACACACCTCCGCGAGCCGCTGCATGAGCGCCAACCAGCCCTCGTTGAATGGTATGTCCCGGAACTCGCGGGCGGCAAGCTGCTCGAATTCGACGCGCGCCTCGGTCGCGCGACCCAGCTCGCGCGCCAGTGACGCAGTGAGGATCGGCCGAAGCACAGGCGACGACATTGATGGGACAGTCGAGCACCGCGAATCGAGCAATGCCTCCAAGGGCTCGCGGCGTCCTTGCGCAAACCACAACGTGATCATCATGGCGAGAGAACTGAACGGCGGTCCGTTGCTCACGGCTTGCTCCAAGACCAGGGCCTCCTGCACCAACGCGTCCGACTCGGAAAAGCGGCCCTCCTGAATCGAGCGCCCGGCCCGAAAAGCGGCTGCCCACCAGCGATGCAGCGGATCGCGGAGGGTCGCCAGGAGACGGTCGAACAGTTCCCGCGACGCGATTGCGGCGGACACCTGGCCGTCTTCCAGGCATGTGAGCCACCGCCAACTACCGGCGAGCGCGACGAGATCGACGGCACGGGCTTGCTCGGCACGGTGTGCCATCTCGTTGGCGAGCGTCAGGCGTTCCGCCAGGTTGTCCGGTCTCGAGTGCACGGCAAGACAGGCGTGCAAGGCCTCGGCAATGAGCGCCGGATCCTCCAGGCGGCGCGCCATCTCGAGCGCCTGGCGGCTGACGTACGACCGGCGCTCGTGCGCGGTGGAGAAGCGGAGGGCGAACACCAAGCGTGCCAGCACCCGCGCATGTAACGGGCTGTCGACTCCCTCCCATGCCGCTGCGGCGGAGTCGAGCAGCTGCAGCAGCGTGTGGTCGGGAGCCATGTGTTCTCCCCACACCACCTGCGTGCCGAAGTGCAACGCGGCACGCGCCAGCTGGTCGCGCAGACCCTGTTGGCTCGCCAGCTCCGCCGCGCGCAACAACGTCTGCTTGCTGGTTTCGAGGTCACCGGCCTCGTTCTGTGCAATGCCCAGGTCCACCGACAGGACACAGCGCTCAGCCTCATCCAGCGCACCAGGCTGTTGCGCCAGATCGAGGGCTCGCTGGTACAGCCGGACGGCTTCCTCATATGCCAACACGGCTCTTGCACGGTCACCGGCACTGCGGGAGTAGTGGATCGCCTTGGTATTGTCGCCCTCGCGCCCCGCCTCCAGAAAGTGATTGGCAAGCTCCGACAAATGCTCCTCTGGAGCCGGCAACTGTTCGAGTGCTTCACCGATGCGCCGGTGGAGGGCCGCCCGTTGGAGTTGAGGCTGCGTGTGGCACAGCGTCTCTTGAATCAAGGCGTGGGAAAACCGATAGCGACCCGGCGTCTCGCGGAGCTCAAGGATGAAACCCAAGGCCGCGGCTTCGTCCAGTGCCTGTGACACGGTGACTTCCTGCGCGGATGCAGCGTCGCTGCCGGCGCCGATCATCGACACCAAGACGACTACGTGCCGCGTAAACTCGGGGCCGACCACCGCCGCGACTCGCAGCGTCTCCAGACCCGCCGCCGACAACGGCGCCAGTCGACTGTTGATCACCGCCTTGACGCTCTCTGGAATCGTTACGTTCCAGCGACTTCCCATGTCGCGCGTTTGCTCTTCAACCGCGACGGCGCGGACGAGCTCGCCGACGAACAGGGGATTGCCTTCGGTGCGCTGATGCAGGTGGCTGGCGAACGTGGAAGGTGGCTTGAGACCGACCTTCGCCTCCACGAGCTCCGCAACCTCCCTTTCGCTGAGGCCGTTCAGAACCAGACGTTCGGTTGCCGGTTCACGCGCCAGATCGAGGATGGCTTGTGTCAGCGGGTGCTCGGCATATCGGCTGACGCCGCGGTGCGTTCCAACGACCAGGATCCGCAGGTCGCGCAGCGCGCGCGTCACAAAATCCAGGAGCAACAGCGACGAGCGGTCGGCTCCCTGTAGATCGTCGAGCACGATCAACAGGGGCGCGTCCTGTGCCAGTGCTGCCAAGAGCTGCACCGACGCATCGAAAAGCCGAAAGCGCGCCTCCGGTGATTGGTTCACCGGAGGAGATTGGCGAGCGCCGACTTGGAATAGCAACGGCGCCAACGCGTCGAAATCGAGTGCCGCACGGGTCGCGGTGTCGAGTTGCTGGGCAGCGCCGCGCAATACTTGCACCCAAGGCCAGAACGCCGGCGCGCCAGCTTCTTCGTAGCCGCGGCCCCACAGAACGCGCACGCCGTGCGCGCGCGCACGGTCGGCCACCTCCTCGCACAGGCGCGTCTTACCCATGCCCGGCTCGCCTTGCAGGAGCACCAGCCGGCCGTGGCCGGCACGCGCGTGCTCCAAGCTAGAACGCAGGCTATTGATCTCGACCTCGCGGCCGACGAAGGTACCTGAATTCGATGACTCCAAACCCGCGGCTGCCTTTCTACAGTCGCCGCCTCGGGTCAGGGTCATACATAGCCGCGGCAGCCCTCGCAACTAACCGGTCGAGTCCGGCTGAATATCGGGACCAATTTCTGAAGTGTCCCGCGCACAACTCGCAGGGGGCATTAGAGCCATCCGCAGGGTAGAGAGGACAACTCCGGGCTCGCGCCGACTTTCAGTGCGCCGGGGCGAGCCACGGCGGCAGCTGCTCACTCCAATGCGAGCGCGGATGGTGGGCCTTGGGCGTCGGCTGGGGACGCGGTGGCGCGCCGTCGTCGGCGCCGCCCGAGTCATCGGCCGTCCCTTCCTCGGCCGCGGTAGCCGGCTTCTCGGTCTTGCTCAGAAACGTGTGAAACGCCGCCTGGCATCCCTTCGTCGTGTGGGCGGTCACCAGTGCGCTCATCCACGCCGGCACGCGGCCGCCGTTGCGCTCGCGGACGAAGGGATAGATCGTATTGAGATAGTCGTTGCACTCCGCCAACCCGGCGCGCGACTCGTCCGCGTTGGGGAAGGATTCGAGCAGCGCGCGCCGCACGCACACGTCGAACGCTTCATTGAAGAGCTGCTCGTCGGTCATGACGGCCAGTTCGCTCGATGACTTGTTGTCGTGCGTGCTCTCCCACCGGGCGTGAGTCGGTAGAGGCGTGAGCAGGAGGATCATGATGCAACCGAGGAGGTGGAGAGTTCGCATATCCGAAGTCTTTACCTGGTCGCGGCGAATTTTCCAGCCCAACATTGTAGCCGCTGGCCGCGCCATGCGGCCGCGTCCGGACTTTGCGATTTGATCGTTGCCAAGGGACAGGCGCCCATAGTAGAAGGGAAAGTCGTTCAAATCTTGTCTCACAAAGGGGGGCCGATGGGTCCATCCAGGCCAGTGTTCACACGCGTCCGCGCAGTTGGGTTTGGTGCACTCCTACTCTTCACGGTGACGGCGACCGCACGCGCCAACTTCGTCGAGTTCGAAAGCGGCCCCGTGCGGCCACTGGCGATGTCGGCGGACGGAACGAAGCTGTTCGCTGTCAATACCCCCGACAACCGACTCGAGATCTTCAGCGTCGGCGCGGGCGCGTTGACGCATACCGGCTCGGTCCCGGTTGGCCTTGAGCCCGTCGCCGTGGCGGCGCACAACATCAATGCTCAGTGCACGAGCGCCAGCACCCCATTTGCCTGTTGCACCGGGCTGGGCACAGGGACCTGCGATCAAGCGCAGTGCACGAGTGCCAGCACGCCGTTCGCGTGCTGTACGGGTTCGGGCACGGGCACCTGCAACGACGTGTGGGTGGTCAACCACCTGTCGGACAGCATCAGCATTGTCGATGGCGGCGCCGCCCAACCGCACGTCACCCGGACGCTGCTCGTCGGTGATGAGCCGCGCGACGTCGTCTTTGCGGGTCCAGGTGGCAATCGCGCCTTCATCACCTGCGCCCATCGCGGCCAGAACACTGCCGGGTGTGCAGATCCCAAGGGCTGCCCGAATCTTGCCGACCTGACCACTGCCGGCATCGGCCGCGCCGATGTGTGGGTGTTCGATGCCACCAATCTCGGCAGCTCACTGGGCGGCTCGCCATTGTCCGGCACGCCGCTCGTGCTGTTTACCGACACGCCGCGCGCCCTGGCGGTGAGCTCCGATGGCAGCACGGTTTACGCCGCCGGCTTTCACACCGGGAACCGGACGACGACCGTCAACGAAGGACTGGTCTGTGACACCGACAGTACACACTTCTCCAACAACACCGTTCAGGGATCTTGTTCCACCGGGCCAGGCGGCCTGCCGCTGCCGCACAAGAACTCTGCCGGCAACACTCGGCCTGAGACCGGGCTTGTCGTGCAGTTCAACGGCTCGCACTGGGTGGACCGCGTATGCGTTGCCGGATCAAATGCCGGATGGGCGTGCCAGCAGGACAGCGACTGCCCGAGTAGTACCTGCGGCCGCACCTGGGACAGTGCCGTGAAGTTCAATCTGCCTGACAAGGACGTGTTTGCCATCAATGCCAACGCCACACCGCCCCTGCTGAACACCGCCCTCGGAACCAGCGGCTCTTGGGCAGGGGTCGGGACGATTCTGTTCAACATGGCGGTCAATCCCGTCAGCGGCAAGGTGTATGTTACCAATGCGCAGAGCCGCAACGAGCGGCGCTTCGAAGGGCCGGGCATCTTCGGTCGCAGCACCGTGCAAGGGCACCTCGCCGAGTACCGCATCACGGTTCTCGACGGCGCCAGCGTGCTGCCCCGCCATCTCAACAAGCACCTCGATTACAGCCTCCTGCCGGCCCCCGATTGTCCGGACCCGAGGTGCAAGGACCACAGCCTCGCCACGCCGCTGCAAATGGCGGTCACCAGCGACGGTGCCACGTTGTACGTGGCGGCGTTTGGTTCCAGCAAAATCGGCGTATTCAATACGGCGACGCTGGAGAACGACACCTTCACGCCGAACAGTGCAAATCACATCGCGGTCAGTGGCGGTGGCCCCAGTGGGCTCATCCTCGACGAAGCGCGCCACCAGCTCTATGTGCTGACCCGCTTCGACAACGGCATCGCTGTGATCGACACCCTCTCCAAGACCGAGGTCGATCATCCCTCGCTCTACAATCCCGAGCCCACGAACATCGTCAACGGCCGACCGTTCTTATACGATGCCTACTTCACCTCGAGTAACGGTGAAGCCTCGTGCTCAAGCTGCCACTTCTTCGGTGATTTCGACAGTCTTGCCTGGGACCTCGGCAACCCTGACGACGTCCAGCTTCCCCAACTGCTGCCCATCAAGCTCGGCCAGTTCGCGTCGCAATTCTCGGGAACACCTCCCGACACAACCCATTTCCACCCGATGAAGGGCCCGATGACCACGCAGACGTTGCGCGGCATGATCAACCACGGCGCCATGCACTGGCGTGGCGACCGCGTGAATCAAAATGGCAGCACGCTGTGCACTGGCCTGAGCGAACCGTTTACCTGCTGCACCGGTGCGGGTACCGGGACCTGCACCATCCTCGACACCGACGTCTCCTTCCAGAACTTCCGCGTCGCCTTCCCGGGGCTGGTGGGGCGCGGCTCGCAGATCCCCGACGCGGACATGGAAGCCTTCTCGCGCTTCATTCTTCAGGTGATGATGCCGCCCAATCCGAACCGCTACTTCGACAACTCGCTGACGTCCGACCAGCAGACCGGCAAGAGCTTCATGACCGGAGCGCATCGTGCGGATGGCAACTCCACCGACCTGTTCGGACAGCAGTTGGGATTCAACTGCGTCGGTTGCCACGTGCTGGATGCGTCGAACGGTCACTTCGGCGCCGACGGTGGCGCCAGCTTCGAAAACGAGGCGCAGATCATTAAGGTCGCGCATCTGCGAAACCTGTATCAAAAGGTCGGAATGTTCGGCATGGCGGCGGTGTCCTTCTTGAACGCCGGCGACAACGGATCAAAGGGCGATCAGGTCCGCGGCTTCGGTGTTCTGCACGACGGCAGCATTGACACGGTCTTCCGCTTCCTCGAGGCTTCCGTCTTTGACAATAAGAACGGCGTTGGCTTTACCGGTGGTGACGCGCAACGCCGCCAGGTCGAACAGTTTCTGCTCGCCTTCGACAGCGACTTCGCTCCGGTCGTCGGGCAGCAGATCACCCTGACGAGCACCAACAGCGCGGTGGTCGGATCGCGCATCAGCTTGCTCATCACCCGCGCTGGAACGGCCTTCACCCTGAAGGGCAGCCCTGGGGCGACGGAATGTGATCTGGTTGTCAAAGGTACCGTGGGCGGCATCGCACGCGGTTGGCTCATGCTTGCGGATGGCACGTTCCAAGGTGACCGCAACGCCGACACGCCGATCAGCGACACCACCCTGCGCGGCTTTGCTGCGACCGCCGGTCAAGAGCTGACGTACACCTGTGTGCCGCCGGGCAGCGGCACGCGCGTGGGCATCGATCGTGACGAAGACGGCTACTACGACCGCACGGAGCTCGACCTCGGCTCCGATCCGGCAAACGCCGCCTCGATTCCACTGGCCACCCCGACCCCAACTTTCACACCCACCGTGACGTTGACGTTCACGCCGTCGAAGACCGCGACCAAGACGTTTACGCCGACGCGTACGCCAAGCGATACGGCCACACCAACACCCTCGCAAACGCCGACCGAGACGTTGGTGCCAGGGGCTCCCACGTACACGCCCTCCGATACGCCCACGAGGACACCGACGCCAACTCAAACGTCCACCTCGACTCCGACTCCCACTGGGAGCCCGAGCGCGACCCCGACGCCGTCGCCCACCGATACCGGAACGCCAACCTGGACACCCTCGCCGACATCAACGAGCACGTTCACGCCGACGGCCACGCCGCTGTGCGCCGCCCCGGCACCACTGATGGATCAGGCGCGTTTGACGATCTCGAAGAACGGTAACCCGACCGGCGACGAACGGCTCACCGCGCATGGTCGAGTTCAACTGACCACTTTCCCGATTGATCCCATTGCCACTGGCTTCACGCTCATCGTTACCGATCGCTTCGGCCAGGTGGCGTTCATGCGGACGGTGCCTCCGGGGCAGGCGACCAGCTCGACCGGACAACTCTGGTGGCGCAGTCGAACGGGAACGCGATGGACGTTCCACGATTCCACCGGTACGCTGGCGGGCGGCATCAAGAGTGTCGCGATCGACAGTCAGCCGAACATTGCCCCCGGGCGCTACAGCTTCACGGTCCGGGGCACCGGCACGTTCCAGCTGTTGCCGAACCAAGTGCCTGTGCAACTCGTGGGCATCTTCGGGTCCGGTGCGCAGAGCGCGGCGGGACAATGTGGCACGCGCCTCTTCGGCATCGATACGGCACCCCTGCCGCGTTGCAAGATGACGCTCTCCGGAGCGTTGGTTAGTTGCCGGTGAGGGGAAGAGAGTGACGAGTGACCAGTGATGCGTGACGAGCGTTCCTCCCACTGGTCACTCGTCACTCAAGGCTAGGCCTCGACGCCCGGATCGGCTGCCTGGCGGCGCTTCGGGCGTTCGACCTGCTTGAGAATCTTCTTACGCAAGCGGATCGACTGCGGCGTGACCTCGACGAGCTCATCGTCGGAGATCCACTCGACACCATTCTCCAGCCCCATCTCGCGATGCGGCGTGATGATGACGTTCTCGTCGCGCCCGGCGGCGCGGATGTTGGTGAGTTTTTTCTCGCGGCAGATGTTCACATTGAGATCGCTTTCGCGCGAGTATTCGCCGACCACCATGCCTTCGTAGACGCGGGTGCCCGGCGCGATGAACAGGGTGCCGCGTTCCTGCATATGGAAGATAGCGTACGGCGGCGCCACGCCTTCGCGGTCGGAGACCATGGCGCCGTTGGTGCGCGCCTGGATCGCGCCGTGCCACGGCGCCCAGCCGTTGAACAGCGCGTTCATGATGCCGGTGCCGCGCGTGTCGGTCAGAAAGCGGGAGCGGAAACCGATCAAGCCGCGCGAGGGGACGGAGAACTCCAGGCGTACGCGACTCGAGCCGGCGTGGACCATCTTGGTCATCTTGCCCTTACGCACCGCCAACAGCTGCGAGACGACGCCGATGTAGTCTTCGGGAACATCGATCACCAGCAGCTCGACCGGCTCGTGCAGGGCGCCCTCGACGCGTCGCGTGACCACCGTCGGCTTCGACACCATCAGCTCGTAGCCCTCACGGCGCATGGTCTCGATGACGATGGCCAGCTGCAGCTCGCCGCGGCCGGTGACCCGCAGCGCATCCGGCGAGTCGGTATCTTCGACGCGCAGGCTGACGTTGCGGTGCTGCTCCTGCACGAGGCGTTCGCGCAGCTTGCGCGAGGTGACGAACTCGCCTTCGCGCCCAGCCCACGGTGAGTTGTTGACGCTGAAGATCATGCTGATCGTCGGCTCGTCGACGCGGATTGCCGGCAGCGGCCGCGGATCCTCGCGATCGGTAATCGTGTCGCCGATGTCGATGTCCCCCACACCCGCGACCGCGACAATGTCGCCGGCGGTGGCCTTGTCGATCGGACTGCGCTTGAGCCCGTGCCAGCCATAGATCTGCGTGATCTTCACCGGCTGCTGCGTGCCGTCCGTGCGGCAGAGCAGGTAGACGCCGGCGGTGGTGAGCGTGCCGTTCTTGACGCGGCCGATTGCCAGACGGCCGACGTAGTCGTTGTAGTCGAGATTGTTGGCCTGGAACTGGGTCGGCACCGCCGCATCGACCAGCGGCCCGGGCAGGGTTTGGACGATCAGATCGAACAAGGGGCGGACGTTCTCTCCGGGCTGTGCGAGATCGAGCGTGGCGATGCCGGCGCGCGCGTTGGTGTAGACCACCGGAAATCCGAGTTGGTCTTCGGTGGCATCGAGGTCGATGAACAGGTCATAGATCTCGTCGAGCACCTCGGCGATGCGCGCGTCGGGGCGATCGATCTTATTGATGCAGATGATCGGCGGCAACCCGGCCTCGAGAGCCTTTTTCAGGACAAAGCGCGTTTGCGGCAGCGGGCCCTCCGAGGCATCGACCAGCAGCATGACGCCGTCGACCATCGCCAGCGTGCGCTCGACTTCGCCGCCGAAGTCGGCATGGCCGGGGGTGTCGACGATGTTGATCTTGACGTCGCCGTACTCGATCGACGTGTTCTTCGCCAGGATGGTGATGCCGCGCTCGCGTTCGAGCTCGTTGGAATCCATCACGCGCTCCATCACCTGCTCGTTGGCGCGGAAGATGCCGCTCTGGTGCAGCATGGCGTCGACCAGTGTGGTCTTTCCGTGGTCGACGTGGGCAATGATGGCAATGTTACGGATATCGTCGCGACGCGTCGCAGTGGGGTTCGTCATGAGTGGGAAACGCGGCAACCGGTGGGTCGCCACGAATAGGAGCCTCCTCGGGAATGGGCCGGACCTTAGCAGGCATCCGAAGTAAGTCCAGGGTCAAGGCAAGCGGTCCACGGCGCCAAGGCGACGTTTGCGCAATCGACGCGCCCTTCCCATGGGCAATCAGTTTCCCTGGTACACGTCGACGGCGTGATCCTCGATGTAGTCGACATCCGAATCGACCAACTCGAATGCGGCCGTCGCGAGCGATTCTGGCAGCGAAGGGGGCAGCACCCCATCGTAAATGCGCCCGGCACCCAGGTAGGGGCTGATGCGGACGCGCAGCCAGCCGACACGTGCGCCGCTGGTGTCGAAGAGGTCCGCCTCGTACATGCCGCGGACATCGAGCACGGTGTTGGCGTTCCAGCGCAAGACACTCGGAATCCCCGGTCCGTCTGTGCGCTCGAACAGGCCGGTGTGCAACTCCGGCCCATCGCCTGGTCGCAAGGTCAGGTTGATTGCCCCGGCGTTCCAATGGGCCTCGACGCGACCAATCACGGGCGCCGCGGGATCCGGCGTCTGCCGCACGGTGACGTGCGCTGGGTCCTTGACCCACAATGCCGCAAGGGTCTCGTCGTGTGCCTGCAGCAGAAAGGTCGGACCTGACGAGAACGGTAGCGTCCGCGCTGGCTCGAGCACGGCCGGCTCCCCGCCGAGCCCGCGGTCAACGACCAAGCCGCGGTGTTCCACGTGCGCCGCAAAATCGACCTTTGGATCGACCGGCACGACCACCCGGGTTGCGCAGCCGGGCAGTATTAGAGCCAGGGTAAAGACGATGCGACCCACGTCGCGCACGGCGCCTCGATCGCACGCCCATGTGCACCGGCGCGCAACGCTGCGTGAGGCTCGACTGGTTGGCGCAGTAGTGGTCGTCGTCATGTCGGCGTCTCCCGTTGCCCGATCACAAGTCTTGGCGTCTGCTCATGCTGACGCCGGAGCCACGGAATAAGTTCCCAGTGGCGCGCATCCTGCCGAATCTGCGGGGCACATTGATTTTCCCCAATGAAAGGGTGAATAATCGAGCTATGCGGGTCGTCATGGAACGCATGAAGCGTGGTTCGGTCGTCGGGAGGCTCGCCATGCTTGTGCTGATCGCCATCACGGTTTTCGTCAGCACCTTGCGGCCCATAGCCCATCCGGCAGGCCGCCTCTCTCCACAGTTGCACGGGCTGACCCGGATGAGTCTGCTGTCCGAGTCCCCGGACACTGACAGCACCCCGGTGCCGGTGGTGGTGGATGCCCACCTGATCACGCTCCCGCTTACCCTCGGCCTTCTGCTGTTGATCCTGAAAACGCGGCGGGCCGCGTTTCATCCGCTTCTCATGCGGCGACTGAAGCAGCCGGCGCGCAGCGCCAACCGCTCCTCCGCACCTCACTAACGTTCCCTCGAAAGATGGCGACCACGAGTCGCCGCATCCACGTGTCTCCGGGATTCTCTGCCGACGGCGGCAAGACGCCCTGCCCGCGGGGAGTGCCAGGAGCCCATCTACTGGGATCGCGTTTCGGAGGGAGACAACATGTTGCATGCACTGATTCGATTGAACCGCACGGCTTGGCGTGGCGGCGAATCCGGGAGGCCGTCATGACCTCGACCCCGGTGCCCTATGACGAGTTCGCGGAAGTTGCCCTGAGTTACTTGAACCAACTCTACTTTGCCGCCCAACGGCTGACGGGAAATTCGGCGGATGCCGACGATCTCGTGCAGGAAACCTACGAGCTGGCGTTCCAGCACTACGGCGAGTTGCGCAGCGTGGCACACTGCCGCGCCTGGCTGTATCGCATCTTGCATCGGCAAGCGGTGACGCGCTACCGGCGCCAACATTCCGGTCCGCAGCTCGTCCTTGTCGATGGCGGTGCCGACGAGTACGAGCGACCACAGACTGCCCTGGACGGCGACATCGTCGAGCAGATCTCGCTGCAGGAGATTCGTCGCGCCATCGACACCCTACCGTCCGACCTGCGAATCGCCGTGACGTTGTGTGACATTGAAGGGTTCACTTACGCGGAGATCGCTGATATCACTGAAAGTCCTGTCGGCACGGTGCGGTCGCGAATCGCCCGGGCCCGGGCGAAGCTGATGCGCAAGTTACAGACTCATGCGGAGGAATGCGGCCTCCGCCGTCAGACATCATGAGCGGGTGTCTCGCGTTCGAAGACCTGAGCGCAATGATCGACGGCGCTCTGCCCAACGGCAGAGCGGTCGAGGTGCGCCAGCATCTCGAGCACTGCGCAACCTGCCGGGGGCGTGCAGACGGGCTTAGCGCGCTCAAGCGCGCGGTGGGTCGCGCGTACGATACGGAAGGGCCCTCGCCGGCGCTGCGACGCGTGGTCACCGCCACGCTTCCCAAGCGCCGGCGCCGGATGCGCTGACGTGCACGACGCACCGGCCCGATGCTCGAGCCGGTGCGCCACTTACCGGAAGCGCTCAATTGCCGAGGTACACATCGACGGCGTGGCGCTCACTCTCACGGAGGTTGGCGTTCACCAAGGCTACAGCCGCGGCGGCCAGGGGGTCCGCTACCCCGGAGGGTAACGCCGCGTCATAGACTCTCCGGCTCTCCTGGTACGGGCTGATGCGGACGCTCAGCCAGCCGGTTGTCTTGCCGTGCTCGTCACGCAGGTCGGCGCGATACATGCCACGCTCGTCGAGCACGGTCCGGAAATCCGCAGTCAACAGATCCGGCAGTCCGGGCCCGTCGACACGATGGAACCGGCCCGTTTGCAAAGTTGGTCCGTCGGCCGGTTGCAATGTCAGGCGCATCGCACCGTCCTGCCAGGACGCCTGCACGCGTCCGATGACCGGACTGGCCGGATCGGCGGTGCGCCGTACGGTGACATGCGCCAGATCCTTGACCCACAGTGCCGCGAGTGTCGTCCCGTCAGCCTCCAACAAGTAGTCGGGGCCGCGAGAGAAGAGTGATCCCGCCGGCACCAGCACGGCCGGCGCCGCCCCTGGCGCGCGGTCGATCACCAGTCCGCGATGCTCCACATGTGCGACGAAGTCGGCTCCGGGAGCAGGCGACAGCGCGTACAGCGGTGCCCGGTAGCTCGCCAGAACGAACAGGCTCGCAACCACCCAGGCGGCGCCCCGATGGTACGCTGCGGCGGCGGAGCTTCGACAACCATTTCGATACTCGAGAGATCTCATGCGCATCCTCCTTTTGCGAGGACAACGGTGCGGCTGTGCACCGCGCGGTCGCCTTCGCTGCTCTTCTACCGTAGAGACGCAGATGCCCCCGGATTTGTTCCCGCGATGTCCGGTGATCCTCCAATTCCTGATGCCTGTGAACTTTCCGAGCCGATCGCGCGTCTACCGGGGAGCGACACTGCTCCACCGAATCATGACCAATTGTTCACCCTGGGAGGAATTGAATGCGTTGATCGACGGTGAGCTCACCGGCAAACGCGAGCTCCACGTGCGTTGGCATCTTGAGATCTGTAACAGTTGCGCGCACCACGCCGCCGCGGTGGTGACGCTCAAGCGCGCCGTCGGCCGGATGCGTGAGCGCGACATGCCCTCTCCCGCACTCCGCCGGCACGTCCTGACGCGAATGACTTCGTAAAGTATTGTCACATGCCTGACAGCGACATCCTTGAAAGCCGCTCGCGACACCACCCCCTAGCGACCCAACGGGGAGCGGTCGCATAGAAAGACGCCGGGCGCAGCCCCATGTCTGGTTTTTCACTTCGTTTCCCGCACACGATCATCGTGGGTGCATTAATCACCACCCTGTTGGGGCTCATCGCCTTCTCCAAGATGCCGGTCGATGTGTTTCCCAACTTGAAGATCCCGGCGGTGGTCGTCGCGACATTCTATCCCGGCATGCCGCCGCTGGAGATGGAACGCGACATCACTACGCGCTTCGAGCGCTTCTTCACATTGGGCACGGACATCGAGCACATCGAATCACGCAGCCTGCCCGGCGTGAGTATCATCAAGGTATTCTTTCAGCCGGATACCAACATCGATACGGCGGCGGCGTCGCTGTCCAATCTAGCCATGGCCGACTTGCGCCATTTGCCACCAGGCACCTTGCCGCCCTTGGTCTTGAAGTTCGACGCGTCGTCGCTGCCGGTGACGCTGGTGACCGTATCAGGCGAGGGCTTCTCCCAGGCCCAGCTGCGCGATCAGGCGCAGTATAACGTTCGCAATCAACTGGCGACGGTCTCCGGGTCGTCCGTGCCCCCGCCGTTCGGCGGCAAATATCGGCAGATCATGGTCTACGCGAACCGCGAAGCCCTGCAGGCCCGCGGTCTCACCTTGATGGACCTCGTTCACAAGCTCAACGACGCCAACCTGATCATTCCCGCGGGCGACGCCAAGATCGGCGATACGGACTACTTCGTCGACACCAACAGCTTGATCGAGGATCCGGACGACATCAATGAAGTGCCGGTGAAGATCGGCGGCGGACAAGCGCCGGTGCTGGTGCGCGACGTCGCCCACGCCGAGGACGCGGCGCAGATCCAGCAGAACGTCGTGCGCATCAACGGGCAACGGTCGGTGTACGTGCCGATCCTCAAGCAAGGCAATGCCAACACCATCGCCGTGGTGGATGGGGTGCGGGCCATGCTGCGCAAGGTGATCGGGTTACCGCAAGGCATGACGCTGCAAAGCATCTTTGACCAGTCGGGCTACATCCGTGCCGCGGTCGAGAGCCTCGAGCACGAAGCCGGCTCGGCCGCGGTCCTGGCGTCGCTGGTCATCCTGCTGTTCCTCGGCAGCTTCAAATCGACGTTCGCCATCTTCCTCTCGATCCCTCTGTCGATCCTGGCAGCCACTTTCGGGCTGTACATGAATGGCGCGACGATCAACGTCATGACGCTCGGCGGCTTCGCGCTGGCTATTGGCCGACTGGTCGATGACTCGGTGGTCGTGCTGGAGAACATCGATCGGCATCTGGTGATGGGGAAATCCCCCGAAGACGCCGCCCGTGACGGTGCGCGCGAGGTGGCCTTGCCGGTGTTCGCGTCGACCATCACGACCGTGATCGTCTTCTTCCCCGTGATGTTTCTCGCCGGCGTGGCGAAGTACCTGTTCAGCGCGCTGTCCCTGGCCGTGGTGCTCGCCATGCTTGCTTCGTACGTCGTCGCGATGACCGTGATTCCGATTTACTGCGCCCGCTTCCTCACGACCGCTGAGGCGCATGAAGAAGAGACCGGCGAGGGACGCCACATCCTGGGTGCCTTCAACCGCCTGTACGAACGCTTCGCGGGACGCTACGCCCGCCTGCTGGACCGCGCGCTCGACCACAAGTACGTCGTCATCGGCGCGGTCACGGTGCTGTTCGTCGTCACCATGTCCGGCTACCCGTTCCTCGGCACCGAGTTGTTTCCACGCACCGATGCCGGGCAGTTCATCATCAACGTGCGCGCCCCGCGCGGCTCACGCATCGAGATGACCGAGGACCTGATCGCGCATATGGAGCAGGTGATCCGCACCGTGATTCCGGCGCGCGATCTCTCGATGGTGGTCTCCAATCTCGGCCTGGCACCGGGATTTTCGGCGATCTATTCGCCCAATGCGGCGAGCGACTCCGGGTTCGTCATGGTGAGCCTCACCCCCGATCACGAAGGCTCGACATGGGACTACATGAAAGCGGCGCGGCGCGCGTTGCGCGAGCGCGTGCCACAAGTGCGGACGTTTTTCCAATCCGGAAGTATCATCGACGCGGTGCTGAACTTCGGCCTCGCGGCGCCCATCGACGTGCAGCTCAGCGGCCCCGACTACGCGCTGCTCCACACCTTGGCCGGTACGGTTGAGAGTCGCATTCGCCAGCTGCCCGAAGTCGCCGATGCTTTCATCCCGCAGGAGTCCGGCTACCCGTCGTTGGACGTCCGTGTCGATCGTCTGAAAGCCGGCCGCTTGGGTCTGACCCAGCGGGACGTCGTGACCAACATCATCACCGCGCTGACGTCGAACCAAATGATTGCGCCGTCGATTTGGATCGATCCGAAGAGCGGCAATGACTACTTCCTGACCGTCCAGTACCCGGAGAAGGACATCACCTCGCTCGAAACGCTGCTCAATATTCCGGTGCTCGGGGCCCACGACGGCGGCAGTCAGGAGAACGCGGTGCTGCTGCGCAACGTCGCCTCAGTCGTCGCGGAAACGCAACCGGCGGAAGCGGCGCACTACAACATCCAGCGCGTGGTCGACGTGCTGGTCTCGCCGCGCGGCGACGACCTCAAAGGGACGCAGGCGGCGATTCAAACGGCGCTCGACGGCATGCAGATGCCACCCACCGTCAGCGTCACGTTTCGCGGCGCGGTAGCGGCCATGCAAGCTTCGTTTGCCAGCTTCGGCTTTGGACTCGCTACCGCGATTGTTCTCCTCTACCTCGTGATGGTGGCGCAGTTCCGCTCCTTCGTCGACCCGTTCATCATCATGTTCGCGGTCCCGATGGGCATGATAGGCGTCGTCGCGGTGCTCCTGGCCACGGGCACGACCCTGAATATCGAGTCGTTCATGGGCACGATCGTCATGGTTGGCATCGTGGTGTCGAACTCAATTCTCCTGGTCGACTTCACCAATCAGCGCCGCCGCGGCGGCGAGCCGCTGCGGCGGGCGGTGGTCGACGCCTCACGCATCCGTCTGCGGCCGATCATCATGACCGCCCTGGCCACCGTGGTCGGCCTGCTGCCGATCGCCATGAAGCTGGGTGCCGGCTCCGAAGCCTCGGCACCACTCGCTCGCGCGGCGGTAGGCGGGCTGACGGTGTCCACAATACTGACACTCGTGCTGGTACCGGTGATCTACGAGATCATCTACGGGCGCCAGGCTGAGCGAGGAACGAAATGAAACCCTGGATGTTCATGCTCCTGTCGTGCGCGCTGGCAATCGGGTGTGCGCGCGGCAACGCCGACCCGGCGCAGGATGTCGGTGCGCCGACGGTCATCGTGGTGCAGCCGCAGCGTGCCGACATGGTGCGTGCCATTACCCTTCCCGGCGACCTCATCGGCTTCTATCAAGCGGATCTCTACGGCAAGGTCAGCGGCTACTTGAAAAGCATCAGCGTCGACAAGGGTGACTCGGTGAGTGCCGGGCAGGTACTGGCCGAGATCGAAGTACCCGAGCTGCAGCAAAAGCTCAGACGGGCGCGCGCCAATCTCGAGGTTAAGCACCTGACGTATGAACGTCTGCAGAACGTCTGGAACAGCGACAAGCGGCTGGTCGCACGCGAGGATGTGGATATTGCCGAGGGCCAGTTCGAAGAGGGGCAAGCCGAAGTGGAAGAATTGGAAGCGCTGATGAGCTACACGCGCATCGTCGCGCCGTTCGATGGTGTGGTGACCGGGCGCTTTGTCGACCCGGGCGCACTCATTCAAGTCAGCGGCTCGCAGTCGGGTTCCGCTCAAGGGGCGAACGGACCATCCAAGGCTGGGGTGTCGCCGATCGTCAGCCTCGCCGACTTGAGCAAGTTGCGCGTCTATTTCTACCTGCCGGAAGATGAGACCAGTCTGATCCGCGTCGGCATGCCGGCACAGTTGACGCTGCGCGAATTTCCCGGTCGCCAGTTCACCGGCACGGTCGCGCGCTTTTCCAAGGCACTCGATCTCGGCACGCGAACCATGCTCACGGAAGTCGATCTCGACAATCCCAAGCATGAGCTCTACCCCGGCATGTACGCGGAGGTTTCGTTGGAGCTGGCACGGCATCCCGATGTGCTGCAGGTGCCGATGACGGCGGTGGGGACCGAGAAGGGCAAGAGCGTCGTCGATGCCGTCGAGGGAGGTCAGTTGGTGCGCGTGGCGGTGACCACCGGGCTGAGCACACCCAGTCGTGTGGAAATCCTCTCCGGCCTTACCGGCAGCGAGCAGGTGGTCAAGAACTTCACCCCGGCATTGCGCGAAGGCGAGAAGGTTCGCCCACTGCAAGGGAGCGAGACCGTCGCTACCGCTAGTACCCCGTAGGGCGGCGGCTTGTTCGCGATGGAAACGAAACCGCTTCGCGCCCTTCTCGCCGCCGGGGTATTGTGCAGCCTTTCGTTGGTTGCCGCCGCGGTGTGGGCCACCGACGATGTCCCCTTGGAGCCGGGGGCCGCACTTACACTCAAGACGGCCATCGGTCTGGCGCTGCGCTACCATCCGGCACGCCTGGCCGCCGAGTCCGAGGCCGGTGCGGCGCGCGAGCGCATCGGCGAAGCGCAAGCATTCCTGTTGCCGCAAATCTTCGGCGGCGCGCAATACCTGCGTGGCACGGACAACGGCATCGGCGACTCCAGCTACGTGCCGATGGTGGGCGTTGCGCGTCTGCCCAGCAACGGCCGCAACGCCAATTCGACCGACACGTTCGACAACTACTTGATGAGCGTCTCGGCCTTTCAGCATCTTTTCGACTTCGGACGCACACGCGGCCTGATCGACCAACGCCGCGCCGAAGCGGATGTGGAGCAGGCGCGCCTCCAGTTGACGGAGCTCGGCCTCGTCTTCGAGGTCACCAGAACATACGACAATCTCCTGGCCGCGCATCAAACCGTCAAGGTGTATGAAACCGCCGTAGCGCAACGCCAAGAACATTTGCATGAGGCCGAAGTGAAATCGAAGGCCGGCCTGAAGCCGGAGATCGATGTCTACACCACCAAGGCGGAGCTGGCGCGCGCCAAGTTGAACCTGGTCGACGCGCGCAACGCCGTGGATACCGGCAAGGTCGCGCTCGACAATGCCATGGGCCTTGGGGCGCGCGCTCCGGACTACGAGCTGGCGGAGGTGTTGACCTATGAAGACATCACCGAGCCGCTGGACACCTATCTGCACCTCGCCGTCCGTCAGCGCCCCGATCTCCACATGCTCGAAGACGAGGCGCGCGCCGTCGGTGCGCAGGTCCAGGAGTATCGCAGTGATTACCTGCCGACACTGGGCGCCACGGCGGGCTATAGCGCGCGCGGACAGGACCTGCCGGCCTCCAACAATTTCGATGTGGGAGTGCTGATCACCTGGCCCATCTTCAACGGCTTCTTGACCGACCACGAGGTGGCCGAGGCACGACTCCATCAGGAGGCGATCCGTCACAGCATCCAGGACATTCGCCAGCGCATCTTCTTGCAGGTCAAAAGTGGATATCTCGACTGGCAAGCTTCGTTACAGCGCATCCACCGCGCCGAGCAGACCGTCGCCGCGTCGCGCGCCGAGCTGGACCTCGCCGAGAAGCGCTACGAGGCCGGGCTCAGCACCATCATCGAGCTGACCGATGCGCAGCGCCGCTTCACGGAAGACGAAGCCGGCTACATCAACGCCCTCGGCGGCTTCTCGATTGGGAAGGCCGCGCTGGAGCGCGACGCGGGAGTGGGTATGCCGGAGAGTTGAGAAAGCAGACGGTAACGATTTCCCGATCACGACAAGAACGCGGCGAGCTCGTCGGCGGCCGCTGCCGCATCGTGGTGGCCGAGCTCGATCAGGTGGTCGGCGTAGCAGCGATCGAAGAACAGGTATGACAACAAGTCCGCCTCGGCCAGCGCACCGCGACCGACGTAGCGCACCACATTACGGCTGAGCCAGTCGCGCAGACTGCTGCTGCGCGGTTGGTGACGCAAGCACTCCGCCGCCAACTCGCCGAGATCTTTCGATGGCCGTAACAAACAGTCCCGCACGATGCGGTACGGCGTGTTCCGCTGCGTGATGATGGCCTCGTTGATTCGCACGAGGAACTCCGGACCGTAGGTGCGCGCGCCGCTCTCCAGGATCGCGTTGAAGAGGCGCAGCCGATCGACGTCGTACTCGATGCGGTCCAGCAGCAAGGCGTTGAGCGCCTTGCCCACGAGGTACGTCGGACTGGTGTAGCGCGGCTCGCGGTGATGGGCGATACGGTCCTCCTCTTTGGCGGTGCGCGGATGGCGCAGCCCGATGACCAGCACTCGATCGGCACCGAGCCGCAGCGCGGGAGACAACGGGGTGTTCAGCCGTAATCCGCCGTCGCAGTAATACGTGCGGTCGATGCGAATGGCGGGAAAGACGAGGGGTATCGCGGCGGACGCCAGCGCGTGTGCCGGGCCGATCTGCGCCGGACGTGCGATGACGAACGGATCACGAGCCCACTGCGGCACCGTCCGGTGTTGATTGTCGACGAACACCACGGAGCGGCCGGTGGCAATCTCGGTGGCGGCGATCGCCAGTGCGTGCAGGGTCCCGCTCTCGATGTTGGTACGCAGCTGTTTCCACGCGAGCTGATGCAGCACGATCGACTCGAGCCAACTCGTATCGAACAGCCCGCGCATGCGTTCGGGAATGCTGTTGCTCGCCGGCAAGCTCCCTGGCGAGCCCCCAAGACCGAGGAGTTGCCAGGGTACGCGGAAGACGTCCGCAGCGCCGACGGCGAACACCTGGTTGAGCGAGAGCGAACGCCAAATGGCAGTCAGGCGCTGGCCGGCATCTGCATCGTTTTGGGAGGCGGCAACGTAACAGGCGTGGACAGCCCCGACGCTCGTACCGGTGACGATGTCGAAATGCACCGGCCGTCCCAGTCGCGCCGCGAGGTCACCAAACAGATACGAGAGCACCCCGGCTTCGTACGCGCCGCGGGCCCCCCCGCCGGAGAGGACGAGTGCAATACGCGGCGGCGTGGTGGCTGGAAGCCGAGTCACAGTCACAATCCCAATCCCAATACCAGTTCCAATGCATCCTGGGCGCACACTGGTGCCGCCGTCAATACGACCGTGATGGAACTTTTCTCGACTGTGTCGCGTCAGGCTTAGCAGGAGACTCCTGGTTCGCTCTGCGACTGCGAAGTGCGAGATTCACACGAGGCACAGGACGTCGAGGGTCACCCAGGCGCCGCAGAGAAACGTCGTCGAGCCTCTGCACCAGGCACGTGAATGATCAATGATGTCGAATCGTCTCAGAGCCTGAGGAGGACATTGTGCCGGGACCTTCAGGAACGACGCTGAGAGGCCTATCGGCTGAGCGCTTTCTTCGCACGCATCCGACGGCAGTTGCGCTCGTGACGATCGCGACGATTGCGTGCATTGGCCTTGCCCAGCTCCACACTACAACCGATGCAACGTTGGCGCTCGGGTACTCCATCCCGTTATGGCTCTTCGCGTATGCAGTCGGTCCGGTCTGGGGCGTGATGATGGCGGTCGCGGTGGCTGCTCTATGGTTGCGCGATGCGACGAGCCATGGTCTCTCGGGCAGTGACATGGGGTACATCCTCGCGGCGCGCGCGCTGACGAACCTCGGCCTTGTGGTGATGGCGGTGCTCGCGGCGCGCGCGGCAGCGGCGCGGGATGGCCACCTCGCTGCCCAGGAAGAATTTCTCACATTTCGCAGGGACCTGGTGGCCGCATTCTCACACGATCTGCGGTCCCCATTAGCCGCAATCGTGACCAACTTGCAGATCGCACGCGAGTTCGAGAAGACCCCCGGTGCGGTCAAAGCCTTCGACGGCGCGCTGGCCAGCACGCACCATCTCGACAGCTTGGTCCGAGACATGATGGGCGTCGAACAAAGCAGCAGTCCGTTTGCGCTCCATATCAGCACGCTGCAGCCGTTTCAGCTCGTCAACGACCTCCAGATGGAGTTCGGAGACATGGGCCGCACCAACGAAGATCTGAGCTTGCTGTGGGAGGTGGATCCGGGCACGCCGCCACTGCATACCGATCGCGCCAAGCTGAGCTCGATCGTACGTAATCTCGTCAACAATGCTCTCAAGTTCACGTCCGCGGGCAGTGTGAGGGTCTCGATCGGATATGATTCTCAAAGGGGAGTGCACCGCATCGAGGTCGCCGACACCGGGTGTGGGATTTCTGCTGAGGCCATCCCGCATATTTTCAAACGATTCTATCGTGATCCACACACCAACCCGGCAACTGGATTCGGCTTTGGTCTCTTCGTCGTCAAATGCTTCACAGATCTCCTCGGTGGCTCCATCGAGGTGACCAGCCAACTGGGTCGTGGGACGTGCTTTACCGTGAAGCTCCCGCGCTTGACGGAGGCACCTGAGAAGCAACCGGCCGCCAGGGAACCGAACGCGCCACCATTGCAACTCGTGCACACGCGCGGCAACACACGGGATGCCACCGCGAGTTGATCATGCAGCGATTGGCGGTGTGCATCCCTCTTGTGTTGGTTACGATGGCGTGCGTCCCGCCGTCCGTTGCACCCCCGCATGCGCCGGAGGTCACTGTGGCCCGGGCGCGTGTTGAAAACCTCGTGGGTCAACATGTACGCTGGGGCGGCCAAGTCGCCTGCGTCACGCCCACGGAGCGTGAGACCTGCTTCGAAGTCATGGACCGGCCGCTCGCACGCGACGGCGAGCCGCTCCACACCGAGCAAACCGGCGGTCGCTTCCTGGCATGTACACCGCAATTCTATCCGCGCGGGCTCTATGAAGGGCAAGATGTCACCGTCACCGGCACGCTTGAACCGCCGGTAATTGGAGAGCTGGACGGCTTAGACCATCGCTACCCGCGAGTCGCCGTCGGGGCGCTCAACTTCTGGCCGCAGCCCCCCGCCTCCGTCGTCGACCACGACGGCGCGCGCTGGTGGCAGCCGCCGGGCCAAGGGTCGCAAGGCTACTGGTGGTAAGTGGTCGCAACGACTGAACCGACTCGCCAGGAGGTTCTGCCCGTTACCAACGAGGGATCCGGCGTCGTCGGTTTCACTGCAGCAAGGGCTTGCCATCCGCGCCGGTCACCCGCTGCAGCGCTTTCACTTCCTTCTCCACGACCGCCTTCGGCAATGGCGCGTACTGCAAGTCGGGCGCAAGCTTCTGGCCGTCGTGCAACATCCAGTTGATGAACTGGACGAGTGTCTTTCCTTTTTCGGCATCCTTCTGCTGCTCGTACACCAGTAACCACGTCATTCCAGAAATCGGATAAGCCCCGGCACCCGGAGCGTTGGTGATCATCACACGAAAGTCATCGGGCATTTGGTTCGCATAGCCTGCAGCGGCCGCGGTGACCGACTCGAGGGAGGGCTTCACGAATGCACCCGATTGATTCTTCACGTCGCCAAACGGCAACTTGTTCGACAACGCGTAGATCAACTCGACATAACCAATTGAGTTCGGCGACTGCTTTACCAGCCCGGTCACGCCTTCGTTTCCCTTGCCGCCGAGACCCACCGGCCAATTGACCGAGGTGCTCTTACCGACCTTTGCTTCCCACGCCTGGCTCACCTTGCTGAGATAATCGGTGAAAATGTACGTCGTGCCGCTGCCGTCGGAACGGTGGACGACGACGATGTCCTGGTTGGGCAAGGCAACGCCCGGATTGGCTCCGGCGAGAGCGGGATCGTTCCATTTGGTGATCTTGCCGAGGTAGATGCCGGCGACGGCTTCCGGGGTGAGCTTGAGTGCACCCGAAACGCCGTCGATGTTGTAGGTGAGCACCACGGCACCCATGACGGTGGGGAAATGCAGCAGGTGTCCGGGCGCGGCCTTGAGTTGCTCCTCCGTCAGCGGCCCGTCCGAGGCGCCGAAATCCACGGTCTGATCGGTGATCTGCTTGATGCCGCCGCCGCTACCGATTGACTGGTAGTTGAAGCGCACGGCGGGATCGACCTTTATGTACTCGTTGAACCACTTCGCATAGATCGGGTATGGGAAGGTTGCGCCGGCGCCGTTGAGTTGCAGCTGCGCCGGCACCGCGGCGGCCAGCAGCGCCGACGCGATCACACTGAAGAGGGCTGAGCCGAACACTTTCATCATCGTCGTTTCTCCCATGGTTGGCCAAGCGGTGGGTACCAGTGCCGCTTTCTTCACGAGAACGGATAGTAGCGCAGCGAGGTCATGAAGATCGCGATGTTGGTGCGCGGGGTCGGGCCACCGGTTCCTGTGAACCCGGTACGCCAGATTTGTCCGCCTTCGAAGCCGCCGACGAAGCGACCAAAGCTGCCTTTGTAGATGTCTTGCCAGAAACCCGCCGTGATCTGTTGCAGATCTCTGGTTTCGGCTTGGCAGGTTCCACTGAGTTGGTTGCAACCGCTGACGTTGAGGTTGGGCGAACCGTAGCCGGAGGCGCCAACGAACTGGCCCATGGAATTCACCAGTATGGCCGGCGTCCCGGCGCGGTCGGCGTGTTCCCACCCGGCATAAAAGTAGAGATCGTTACCTGCCCATGGGTGACCGATGATTCCCAACAACCCTTGCGCCTCGGGAACTGCCGCCAGGTTGACATTGTCCGCTTTGAACGCCGCATCGGGAAGTTGACCGGATCCGTAGCGGCCGATGCCATACCCGTAGAGACCGCTGAGCTGCAGATCGACGAGCCCCGCGACAATCGGCATCGCCGCGGCACCGCCCACGCCGTAGCCCGTGGCGTTGCGGTTCGCACCGCCTTCCCGCGCGGTGAACGTACGCAGGAGCGTCTTGAGCTCGTAATGTCCGAAGCCCGGGTCAACGGCGACCTTGCCGTCGAAGTCCGGAATGTAGTCGTTTGAGTACGTGGTCGTATTGTTCAATAGCCCAGCGGAATCCCCGGGATTGCTGAAGTTGCCACTGCTCGGCGCGGTGATCGGCGACGTCACCATTTGCGGACTTTCCGCCGACAAACCCGCCCATAGGCCGTAGCCGAAGTCCTCGACGACGCGGAATTGCGGCACCCGCAGCCAGTTGAAACCCTCGACGTACTGCGCGTCGATCGTCAAGGGGATCTGCTCCTTGCGCGGGATGATGCCAACCGTGTTGGTGGTCAACAGGCTCCACGCCTGACCGGCCAGCACATGGAGGCCCCAATTGTCCTTGTCCAGGGTCGCGTAGAGTTGGCGACTGCGCGGCGTATAGCTGTTGCTTTCGCGCGAATTCGAGTTGGTCCCCGACGACAGGAAGTCCATCTCGTAGTAGGCGCCCAGGTGGGTCTCGGGATTCACGTTGCCCGTCACCAGCAAGGAGAGGCGGCTCTGCCGCGCGGAGAAGCGGGTCTCGTTCTCGTGCGCCAACGGGTTGTTGTTGAAAGGGATGCCTTGATTGTAATCCGAGCCGACGTCGGACACCTGGTTGCGCGTCCGATAGATGCCCGCACTTTCGATGAAGCCGCCGAGCTTCACGTTGACGCCGCCATACTGAATGCCGTCCTTGTTGGTCAGCGCTTTCAGTTGCTCCTTGATATCCTGAGTCTCCTGCTGCAGCCCACTGATCTGGCTGGTTGACGGCTCATTGGACGGCGCAGCCCCTGGGTTGAAGGGGACGCGTCCCGGTCCGGGCTTCGTGAACACTTGGTCTGTCTTCGGGTCGGTCCACAGTGTGGGGGGCTTCGCGCCGCCTTCCGTTGCCTGCGCCAGCGTTCCGCTCGGATGGGCGGTTGCCGCGACTGCCGCGATGCCGAGTACCAGGAGCAGCGGCGCGATACGCCGTCGCTCCGCGGGCAACCGCATACGGGCCTGACCAGTTCGATTGTCCTTGAACATGTGTGTCCTCCTCCTTCTGCTGTTGGCCAAGCCCTCGAGCGAGCGCAGCCGTCCCTGAACCCAAACGATTGAGACTCCGTGACTCTGACGCTTGCTTCGCGCGCGTCTCACAACGCGCGCTCGTTGAACTTCCAGCCCATGCCGCGGACCGTCACGAGAACTTCGGGATGTAAGGGATCACGCTCGAGGTAGCGGCGCAGACGGCAGACATGTACATCCACCGTCTGCGCCTTGACCGGCGTCCGCGGCCAGACGTGGGCAACAATCTGGGTGCGGTCGATGACGCGGTTGGCCCACTCCACGAAGAAGCGCAGCAGCTGAAACTCGCGGCGCCTGAAGTGCACCGGGCGGCCGTCGACCGAGATTTCGCACGCATCGAAGTCGATGCGCAGGCGTCCCTTCTCGTACACCGTGTGCGGCGGTTGATGGTTCAACATACCGCCCACCAAGACGCGGCGGCGCCGCCGGTTTACATTACGGCAGGGTTACAGGTGCTTTATGGGTCCATGACGCGCTTCGGCGTCGTGCTCCGGCGATTGCGGAGTGCTGAGGAGGGCCAAGGAGCAAGTCGAAACCCAAAGGTCAAAAGGCAAAAGTCAAAAGTAATCGGGCTTTTGATTCTTGCCTCTGCCGGTTTGCGTCACGGCAAGAGGATCGTCGATCCGGTGGTCTTGCGTGCCTCGAGATCCCGATGTGCCTGGGCGGCTTCCTTGAGTGGGTAGGTCTGGTTGACCGCGATGGTCACGGCGCCTTTCTTCACGACCGCAAACAGCTCGCGGGCACTCGCCACCAGGTCTTCGCGCCTGGCGGCATACGTCATCAGCGTCGGTCGTGTCAGGAAGAGCGAACCCTTTTGCGAGAGGAGACCGATATCCACCGGCGGCACCGCGCCAGAGGCATTGCCATAGCTGGCCATCAATCCCAACGGCGCCAGACAGTCGAGCGAATCCATGAACGTCGCCTTGCCGACGCCGTCATAGACGACCCGCACACCGGCGCCTTTGGTGATGTCCCGCACGCGCCGCGAGAACGGCTCCTGGGACGTGACAATCACGTGCTTGCATCCTGCCTGCTTGGCGGCGCGGACCTTCTCCGTGCTACCGACGGTGCCGATGACGGTCGCGCCCAGGTATTTCGCCCACTGGCACAAGATCAGGCCGACACCGCCCGCCGCGGCATGCACGAGAATGGTGTCGCCCGGCTTCACACGGTAGGTACGCCGCAGCAGGTACTGCGCGGTCAGCCCCTTGAGCATCATGGCGGCGGCCACGCGGTCATCAACGCCGGCGGGAATCTTCACCAGACGTTCAGCCGGGCGCAGCAGCACATCGGCATAGGCGCCGATCGGCTGCGCGTAGGCGACGCGATCGCCGAGCTTGAGATCTTTCACCTTGGGCCCGACGGCCTCGACCACGCCGGCCCCTTCCATGCCGAGCGTCGCCGGCAAGGGGATCGGATACAGCCCGCTGCGGTGGTAGGTGTCAATGAAGTTCAACCCAACAGCGGTGTTGCGCACGCGCACCTCGCCGGGTCCAGGCTTGCCGACCTCCACCGTTTCGCAGCGGATCTTCTCTGGCCCCCCGGTTTCCTTGATACGCATCGCGTACGACATGTCGCCTCTTCCTCCCTGGCTTCAAGCGTGAACAGGATCTGAGGATTCTTCTCCGGCACCGGACGGGAGTCACGGAAGAAGACGCCCGCAGGCCTCAGAGGCCGTCCCAAAACCTGCCGGACGACAGACGGCAGACCCAAAATCAATGTTGGCAATCGTCTGCGTCCGTTGTCTGTCGTCTCCCAGTCTGTTGTCTGCAGGTTTAAGACAGTCTCGTCAGGGCGCGGCAATCACGACGCGTGCCGGAGATGGCACCAGGTCGTGGATGGTCATGTGCCCGAACCCGGCGTTGCCGAGCATGGTCTGATACTCGGCAAACGTGTATGCGTCGCCGCCGGGCGTGCCGGCCAGCATGACCAGCGCGAACCGTACGGCGTCGGCGGGACCGGAGCGGTCGTCGTCGGGGACGAACTCGACGATGACGGCGCGGCCGCCCGGCGCGAGCGCGGCGCGCACCTTGGCCAGCAAGCGCTCGCACATCGGCGGATCGAAGTGATGCAGGATGTTTGGCAGCAACACGAGGTCGTAGCCGTCACCGAACGGCACGTCGAAGGCGCTGCCCGCGAGGGTGCGGAAGCGCGCGCTGACGCCGGCGGCCCGCGCATTTTCTTCCGCCACGGCCAGGACGTTCTGCCAGTCGAGCGCGGTGACCTGCACGCGCGGATTGAGACGCGCCAGCGTGATCCCGAACATGCCGTGGCCGGCGGCGATGTCGAGCACCCGCCACGCCGGCGCCTGCTCGGCGGCGAGCAGGTTGGCGAGCAGTTGCGCGGTCATGCCGGCGAGCGGTGCCATGCTACGCGCAAACTCGACCCACATGGCATGATCCGGCGCCAGCGACCCATGCTCCGGAACCGCCGTGCCGCCGCAGCGTACCGCGTCGGTCAGGCGCGAGAAGCCTTCGACCACGCTCGGCGACGCGATGAAGCTGACCGCCGAGCCCAGATAGGTTGGTACGCTGCGGTCGAGGAATGCGGCGGCGGTCGCGCTCAGAGCGTAGCGTTCACCGTCCTTGGTGACGAAGCCGTCCATCGCCAGGTGATTCAACAAGGGACGCAAGCCGCGCGGCGCTGCATGACAGCGCGCCGCCAGCGCGTCAATGGTTGCCGCACCCGCAGCGATGTGGGTGAAGACGTCCAGCTCGATCGCCGCCTTGAGCGCTGCGGTCCGCTGGTAGCCGGTGAACGTCTCCCATAACAGCGAAAGCGAAACTTCATCGTGAGCCATGCGGCGATCCTACACGAACGGCGCCCAGCGGCAACAATCCATCGGGTGGCGAGGGCGGTGCGAGGCGTGTGATCAGACCTACGGAGAATTATTGTAAAGTATTTCCAGCCATGTGGAGCGGCCCGACCGTCGGACCCGTCGTGCTCGCCAGGAAGAGTTGCCCTGCGCCCACGAGCCCGCTGCTCGCCGACAGGCGCCGGCGTGGCGTTTCGAGCGCGCCGTCCGCACGGCCGTACGGCGCTGCTGATGAAAGTCCGGCGGCGTGCGCTCCGCCGGCCGAGCGCGGCACAGCGGCGGGCCACGGCTGCGCTGTATCCCAGAGCGGGCCGGTTCGTTCGAGGCCCGGGCTCGATTGATCGGGCCCGGTGCCGGTTCGTTCGGACGCCGCGAGGGTTCAGTCGCTCACGGCGCCCGAATGAACCCTCGGCGTCTTGGAATTTTCGAGCCCGGCGCCCGAATGAACCCTCGCGGCGTCCCAATTTTCGCAGCCGGCGCCCGAATGAACCCTCAACTTGTCCCAAATTTGGCAGCCGGCGCCCGAATGAACCCTCAACTTGTCCCAAATTTGGCAGCTGGCGCTCGAATGAACCCTCAACTTGTCCGAAATTTCGCAGCCGGCGCTCGAATGAACCCTAAAATTCTGCCAATTTTCGAGACTTTTCTAGGGGTTTTGTAAGTTGGCGAATTCCCGCGCATTTCTCGGAAAAAGCGAGGCATCATGTGCGTGGATTGCCCAGAAATAATCACCGAGTGTGCGCCGCCGGTCATGAAAACGTAAGCAAGGTCTCTGTTTTGGATCAAATCGCGATGACATGGCGTCCAATTGATCGCAATTGTGCACGTGTGCGTCGCGAATTGATTGGTTCTGCGCCTGTTGCTTAACGCAAATGGTCAGAAAATGGAGCCTCTCCTGCTCGATTGACGTCGAAACCCACGGTGTTGAACGTGCCGGAGAATGAAACCACGAAGGACACGAAGCTCACGAAGGAAACTGAAAGCCAAGATTCTCAATTTCTCCCTTCGCGGTCTTCGTGTCCTTCGCGGTAACAACTCTTCGTTGAAGGCACATTCCTTCGGGATCAGGAGGATCTGAGGCTGGACAATTGCGGTGTCGCCGAGATCGCTGCTGACGCGTTTGGCAGGCGCGGCTGCCGACCGCCAGGCTCTCCGTCCATTGCGGCGTGCCGTCACGCCGTTCTTGGGCTTAGGGGGTTATCTGCTGGTTCGGGCTGGGGGCAGCCCGGCTCCAATGCCGTCAGCGCCGAATCGAGGATCGCCGTGCCCTCAATCGTAGAGCAGGGCGGCGTCGCGGCCCGCGGTGTACCGCTCGGTGCCGGTACATGCGATCTGCACGACCGTGTCGAATGCCGCACCACGATCGATCGCCGCGCGCACCGCCGGCTTGCCGGTGAGCAGATCGATGGCCGGCACGTCGGCGCGAAACTCGTACGGCTGGGTGCGCCAGGCGAAGGCGTCGGGCCAGAGGGTTTTCACCGCGACCAACACCGCGAGCCCGGTGCGGTAGGCGTTGAACGCCTGGCGATCCGTGACATGCAGTTGCACCGCGCCGCAGCGCTGCCCGGCAAACTTATGAAAGGTCGGCTCGATGATGCATGGGCGAAAATGTACGCCCGCGAGGTCGTAACGGTCGAGCTCAGCGGCGAGGCGGCGCGCATCGATGAACGGCGCGCCGAAAAGCTCGAACGGGCGTGTCGTCCCGCGGCCTTCGGACAGGTTGGTGCCTTCCAATAGGCACATGCCGGGATAGACGATCGCCGTGTCCAGGGTCGGCATGTTGGGGGAGGGGATCACCCAGGGGAGATCGCAGGCGTCGTAGTAGGCGGCACGCGGCCAGCCCTCGCACGCCACCACGTCGAGCTCGCACGTGATGTTGAAGGTGACGGAGTACAGTCGCGCCAGCTCGCCGACGGTCATGGCGTGCCGCTGCGGCACCGCGTACAAGCCGCAGAAATTCTCCAAGCCTGCGTCGAGACCACCGCCCTCGACCTGGAGACCGCCGATGGGATTGGGGCGGTCGAGGACGACAACCTTCACGCCTGCGCGTCCCGCGGCCTGCATGCACAAGGCCATGGTGGCGGCGTAGGTGTAGTACCGTGCCCCGACGTCCTGCACGTCGAACACCAGCACGTCGATCTGCTCGAGCTGCGCCGGGGGCGGCGACAGCGACGCGAACGTGGTGCCGTAGAGACTCACCTCGGGCAGGCCGGTGACCGGGTCGCGCCCGTCGCCGACTTGAATCATATCCTGCGCGGCGCCGCGCACGCCATGCTCTGGTCCGAAGAGCAGACGCAGGTCCACCGCCGGGTGCGCATGCAAGAGATCGACGGCGTGCGCGAGATGCCGATCCACCGTTGTTGGATTGGCCACCAGGCCCACCCGCCTCCGGCCGAGCCAGCGCGCCGGTTCATCGAGCAAGCGCTCCAGTCCAGTTCGCATGCGGGCATCTTACACGGCAGCGCCCTGTGCTCCAACGTCCGACGCCGCCCCGGGGTTCAAGCCCAGGGCTACCCAAACCCAGCCGGCTCGAAGCCGGATGGAAATATCTGCCAGCCCTCCCAGGGCTCCGTCTGATAGCCGGAGGCTGAAGAGACTGTCTCAAAACCAGTTCGGCAGGCACAGAGGCCTGCCGCCACCGTCACTTCTTTTCGGCTTTGGCCTTCTCGGTGGGTGCAGCCGTCTCTGGCTGCACGGGGTTGAGACAGCCTCCTCAGCCCTCTGGCCGCTCAGTCATCTGAGCTGACCACGAAGAGTTGCACCGGCACAGTGCCGGGGCTTTTGGCCCGATGCCGCGTGCCGCGCTCGAGCACGCAGCCATCACCTGCTGCGAGGTGCTCGCTGTGGTCGTCAAAGATCAGCTCGAGCGCACCGTCGAGAACGTAGATGACGTGTCCACGCACACACCAGTTGGGATCCTCAAACCCCGGGGCGAATTCGAGCAGTCCAACCGGGTGGCCGACGGCCACTTTTTTCTTTTCAAGCGGGTGCGCTCCAGTGGTCCAGGCGAGCGTTGTGAACGCGAGGCGGGTGAACGACATGATGAGGTCGATCCTCGCATCACTGCGACCGGGAACTCAAGGCCGCAGCAATCGTGTCGCCACCCGTTCGCCGGGCGCGTCAGCAGTCGTTCAAAGCGGAGCTCACGGCGGTCAGTATCTCGTCGATCGAGATGCTGCCGTTCCCATCGAGGTCGCCGGCTCGGCACGCGGTGATATCCATACTGCCGAGAGCGATGCTGACCGCAATGAGCAACTCGTCCGCCGTGACGCTGCCATCGTTGTTGCAGTCTCCGGCGCAGCTGTTGGACACAGGCGCTGCGAACGTCGTCGCGGTCAATTGAAACGGGGCGCTCCCGCTGACCCGTGAAACCAGCACCGACCAGGGACCGGGAACTGGCGTGCTGATCTCACAGAAACCGAATGCAGTGGGATTGACATCGCGGCAGTCATACTGCGACGCGTTTGGCGCGCTGCCGGCGCGCACATACAGGTCGAAGTCGTTCATGGTCTCCCCGCCCGGGCCGCTCCACGGCGGAGCGTTCAGAGTGATGCGAAGCGTGCGCGTGTCTGCCGGCACGGTGAAGTCCCAGTGCGCCTCGGGCTGCGCAGCACTGAGCTCGCCGGTACTATCGAGGACGGCGGTCGAGTCGGTGCCGACAGCAGGGAGGCTGCCGCACGCCAGCGAGCTCACATCGCCAGCAGCTTGACCGGCGATCCAGCTGCCATAGACGAAGACATCGGTGTCGAATGGGAGGTCGGGTGCCTGACACGATAGGCTCCCACCGCCGGAGGTTACCCCGGCGAGCACCGCACCGCTCCCAAAGTCGACAAAGAGCGGTCCACCGGAATCGCCTTCACACGTGTTTGCACCGGGACCAAGAAAATTCCAGCAGACATTTGTCTCGGGTGGCAGGTTTCCGGTGCACACACCGACCGCAACCGCCCCGTCGCGCTTGATGCCGGCATCATCGACTCCATTGCGGCCGCCATTGGTGGACCCGAAGCCGACGATGGTTCCCGCGGTTCCCGCAGCGGGCTGCTGCAGTATGTTGAGTGGGCTTGGGGCAATTCCGGCCACGGGTTCGCTCAAGGTAATGACCGCCAGATCGCCCCCTTGCCCGAACACGTAGTCGGGATTGATTGCGACCCGCGTCACCCCAAAGAGGCCGCCGTGCTGCAAGAACACCTGCAGGGTGGACGGGTCACTGAGGCCGTGCTGTTGGCATGTCTCGGCACGATCCGTGTTGTCCGGGCACACACAGTGCGCCGCGGTGAGAAACGTCTGGCAGCCGATCAACGTTCCCGAGCAGAAGGTGCTGAAGGTGGATTGCGACGCATCGTCGTAAATCAGGAGCGCGCCGGTAGTCGGGTAGGCTGAAGTAACGGTGCCGTTGACGATGGACGGCTTGAACGTTGTGGGTGCCCCTTGCGGGGTGACCAGGTCACCTGACGCACTCGTCGCCCGTAGCGCCACCGCGATAGTGATTGTGCTGACGATCAGCAGCGCCCAACCCGTGGTTGATCGCCCCGCCGCCTTGCATCGCGTGGAGGTCCGGGCTGCGTGGATCCGCATCAGGGTTCTTCGAAGATACTGCGCATTTCAGCCTGTGCCTTGTCGAGACGGGCCTTGAGCTGCGCCACTTTCGCGAGCTGCTCGGGCTTGAGCACGGCGCGGATGGCCAGGGCCGTCTTGATACCCTGGTCCATGAGCTGCTGTCGGAGCTGCGTGATGTGCTGGACCTGCGGGGCAAGATCCGGGGCCTGGACGCTGCCGGCCGCGAACAGCTTGTTCGCCAGATCCTCATTCGCGGCTTGAAGTTGTTTGAAGAGGGTTCGCAAGGTGCCGTGATTGGCTTGCATGATCTTGTGCACCTGATCGGTTTGTTCGGGCGTGAGATCCGCGTGTCGCAGCACCAACGGGAGCATCATGCTCGGGCCGTCACCCATCATGCCGCTGGCGCCCCCTCCGCGCATCATACGCGCAGGGGGCGCGCCCATCGGCTGTGCGCTGGCGCCGGCCGACCAGATACCGAGTGCGGCCACGGCGCTGAGCACGAGGTTACGAAACATCATAGAGCCCTCCGTTGATCAATCGTTGTCAAGCACGAGAGCCAGAACCTGGTCATCGCACTCACCGTTGTAGAAGCGTTCCTGCGTGCAGGGCAGATCGCCTTCCAAGGCTGCCTGCAGGTATGGTGCATCGGAGCCCATCTGTCCATTGTCGGTATCGTCGCCGTCGGCGAACAAGGCCTCCGAGACGTCGGCGGCAAACGCCGGCACATTTCCTGAATGTGAGGAGACCTGGATTGCGCTCGGTGCGCGTTGCAGGGTCAGCGTCAAGCCCACTGCCAGCAGCACGGTTGCGGCGGCGGCGATCGGCACCCAGCGGACGAGCGGATTTGCTGGCGCGGATTTTCTCATGAACCGCTGCCGTTGGCCGCTATGAGCTGCCAAGTCCGGCAGGCGACCAGGCGCTTGCACGAGCGCGTCGCCGATCACTTGCAAATCTTCGCTGAATGCGTCGTGGCGCTCCGCACAGTCGGCGCACAGTCGCAGGTGGGCGTGCTGCGCCGCGGTTCCTTCGCCTATCGCGACATCCAGCAGTGCCCGTTCGTTCAAGCATCGGTTCATAGTTGTCCTCGCAGCACGGCGCGCAAATGGTGCACCGCGCGATAGAGATGCCGCTTCACGCTCCCGGCGCTGACCCCGAGGCTGGCGGCGACTTCGTCCGTGGACCAACCTTCGATTTGCCGCAAAGTGAACACCTCTTGTTGGCGCGCCGAGAGCATACGGAACGCGTCCTGAACTCGGCGGGCGGTCTCGGCGCCGGCGGCCTCCTCTTCCGGCAGCCAGCGCCGGCTTGGCATTGTGCTCTCGTCGAAATCGTGGTGGCGCTCGCGCCACCATTTCCACCATCCGGAGCGGCGGCGATCGCGGCAGGCGTTGACGGTGACAGTCGTCAACCATCGTTCCCACGCCACCGGTTCGGTGGCCGTTTGCTGTTCGCGGAACAGCTTGATGAAGACTTCCTGGCTCACGTCATCAGCCTCGTCGGGATCGGATAGCAAGAGCCGGCACAGGCGCCGCACGCGCCCGTAGTGCGCCTGGTGAAGCTCGTCAAAGTCTGACGACGTGTGGGCCACCTGGCTCAATCTATCTACCTTCTGCCCGATAAACGAATCCCCGGCCTCTTTGGTTGACGCACGGTTCCGCAGCGCAAGTGGAAGACGTGCGGCAATCATGATTGCGTGTTAGACGCTGCAGCGCAAATGTATTAGTTGTGGGCGCGGAATCGGTCACGCTGAACGGCCTCGTCCACTGGTCGGATGCGGCGGCGGACCAGCGGTTGAGGAAGTGTGCTATGAAAGCCATCGTCTTGTGTGCCGATGTGGGATTGTGGTTGCCGTCGCTTACCTTCAGTACGGCCCAGCATCTCGTGCCGGCCGCCAATACACCAGTCCCATATTTCGGCGGCAAGGCCCTGGCGGCGGTCGAGGCGTGGGCGATCGGTGTCATGGACGTAGCAGGTGCGGCGCTGTGACGTCATTCGACGAGCAATTTGCACCATATGCGCACCGAATGCGTGCGGCCGGGTTACCGGAGCTCGTCATCAACTCGTTCGCGCATTATTACGGTCAACTGGTTGCTGGCGAGACCGGCCTGATCACAGAAGCCAGCGTCGAACCGCTTAGCTCTCTTCCCGATGCTGAGACACTTGGTGTGGAGTTCATCGACGCTGCCCATGACGTTCTCGAGAAGACCGTCTTGGTGAAGCTCAACGGGGGGCTCGGTACCAGTATGGGTCTGGATGCGCCCAAGTCGTTGCTGGCAGTCAAGGATGGCCTGTCTTTCCTGGAAATTTCGGTTCGGCAGTCTTTGGACTTGCGCACGCCCATGATTGTCATGAACAGTTTCGCGACGAACGCCGACACCTTGGCTGCCCTCGCGAAATATCAATACGCCCCGCCGGGCATCCCGGTGGCGTTTCAACAGCATAAGGTCCCGAAGGTGGCGGCATCCGACCTCCGGCCGGCAGACTGGCCGGAGGATCGACGCCTTGAGTGGTGCCCACCGGGGCACGGGGACATCTATGCCGCGCTGATCACGAGCGGAACTTTGGCCAGGCTCTTACGCGCGGGCTACGAGTATGCCTTTATCTCCAACATCGACAACCTCGGGGCTGTTCTGGATGAAGCACTGTTGGGGTATTTCCACTCAAGGGGTTATTCATTCATGTTGGAAGCGGCCGATAGGACAGAGGCCGACAGAAAAGGAGGGCATCTGGCCAGGCGTCACGACGGGCAACTCGTTCTCCGCGAGATTGCACAATGCCCGCGTGAGGAGTTGGGGTTCTTCCAGGACACGAAGCGACATCGGTACTTCAACACCAACAACATATGGCTGAGGCTTCGATCGCTCGAAGCGCTGATCGCGACCGCGGGCCCTTTCCTCCGCCTTCCGCTGATACGAAACCTCAAGCGGATCGACCCCCAGCGCAGGGACTCCCCTGAAGTGTATCAACTTGAGACGGCACTGGGCTCGGCGATCCAACTGTTTGAAGGCGCGGCGGCGATCCGTGTTTCCAGGGACCGCCTTGCCCCTGTGAAAACCACCGAGGACCTCTTGCGGATACGCTCTGACGCCTACTGTTTGACCGAAGGATACCGAGTCGTTCCCAATCCGAAACGAACCCTGGGGGCGCTCGTCATCAATCTTGATCCAACGCACTACGGATTGCTTGGCGACTTCGAGGCGCGCTTTCCGCGCGGTGTTCCCTCCTTGATCGAGTGCGAGAGACTTGACGTGAGGGGAGACGTCAGGTTCGGCCAAAACGTTCGCTTGCGAGGCAAGGTGGAGCTCGTCAACGAATCGGTTGAGCAACTGGGGATCGAAGACGACGCTGTCATATCCGGTTGAATTCTACGCGTGTCCTCCGCTCTACAGCCATGACGTTCCCGTGGGTGTCCGCCGCGGGAACGACCGTCTTTGCGGCCGGCCTCTTTTGGCTTCAAGCCTCGGCCCTCCGCTGGGATGGCGAGCGTCCCGCTGTTTGTATGCCCGACGCGTGTTTTTGTGAGGCCATTCGGGACGCACCGATTCGCCAGCCGTCCAATACCTGGTCCTGCTTGGCATACGCGCTGGCGGGCTGCGTGATTCTGGAAACCCACCGGCGCCGCCCGCTGGACCCGCGTGCCGCCAACGCCGTCGCCTTCGCTCTCCTCGAACTGTTCCTTGCCGTCACCAGCGCCTATTTCCACGCCGCCCTGACTTTCCGCGCGGAATGGTACGATGTGCTGGTTCTATATTTGGTCCCCGGGTATTTGATCGCCTTCAACCTCTGGCGCGGATTCGGGTTGGCGCGCGCCATCGCAGCGCTCGCCGTCATTGGCGTGGCGAGCGGCGTCTTCCTCGCCTACCTGTCGGTCGGACGCATGCCGGCGTTCATTGCCCTCGTGGCGCTCTTCTTAGTGACGCAGTGGCGCGCCGACAGGGTTACGCGGATCAACTATCGGTGGTTCCGGTGCGCACTCGGAACGTTTGCGGTGGCACTGGCGATTTGGATGCTCGACAAATTCCACATCGTGTGCGCGCCGCTCTCCTCCTGGCAGGGGCACGCGGTCTGGCATGTCCTCTGCGCCGCCGCGGTCGGATTGCTCTTCCTCCATTGCGACGCCGCGTGCCAGTCGCCGCAGCGTAAGGTCGCGTAACCCTTGTCACACGCCAGCAACCCGTCGGGACTTGACAACCCTTGGCGACCGGCGGGAGTGGACCGTAGAAAGACACCGGCCGCAGGTGCCCTACGGGATTTGAGTTGACCCGCGTCCGCTCAGCAGTGCCACCACGAGGAAAACGATGGAGAGCACCGCGAAGATCCAGCCGATCTGTGCAGACATCCCGGCGACGCCACCGAAACCCAACAGGGCCGCGATCAGTGCGATCACAAAGAAGACAACAGCATAGTGCAACATGGCTTACCTCCTCGTATGCGAGTGAAGCGAAAGCAACCGCGGTGCCATGCAGGCTGGCGCGTGCCGCGGTGTGGCTTCTCGATGAGGAGGAGCGCCGCTCCGGAAGGAATTGCCGACGAGCGAGAGTGAATTCTTCGGGTTCTTGGAAGCATTCGGCGAGGCTACTGAAAGCGTGGCAGGACTTGCACTGCCCGGGCGCTATTTGGGGAGGTCGAGCCTCCTGGCGCCGTGTGTGCCCGCGGCCAATACGCGCGCTGCGATTTCGCGAGCGCCCAGGTAGTGACGTTCGTCCGGATGCCCGCTATAAGCAGAGCATGGCCCAACGCGTCGGCTCGACCATGCCGCCGTTGCAACTCGGGTGGCGTGGCGTGCGCTTCCTGCGTCACTTGCCGGACTTTGTCCGCCTGTACTGGCGACTGTTTCGCGATCACCGCGTCTCGATCTGGCCGAAGATCTTGCTTGTGCTCAGCGCGGTCTACGTCGTTTCGCCGATCGATCTCATTCCCGACGTCCTCCCCTTCATTGGCGAAGTTGACGATCTCATCGTCCTCATCACCGCTTGTCGCTTGTTCATCTACTTATGTCCCCGCGAGGTCGTGCGCGAGCATGTGCAACAGATCGACGCCAGGGGCGGCGCGTAGGCGGGTGAGCGCATCGGGGCGTCTTCGCGCTCCCCGCCTTCCAACGCACGCCGCTGCCAGAGCCGAGACATGAAACGCAGCGGCCTGCTTGTCGTCCTCGCAACGCTGCTCCTCGTCTTCCTGATCTGCTTCTCGACGTTGGTTGCCTTCCTCGTCGACTGGCTGTGGTTCGACTCCCTCGGCTTCGGTGCGGTCTTCGCGACGGTGTGGCATGCCAAGCTGGCCGTGTTCGTCCTGGCCACCGGCGTGTCGTTCGTCCTGCTGGCGGCGAATGGCTTGATCGCCACACGCGCCGCGGTGCCGCGGCTGCGGCGGCTGCGCCTGATCCGCACCAATGGCGGGTTCGAGGTGCCACCGGAGGTCTTCGATGTCGCATCGATCCGGTGGCCGTGGCGCACTATGGTGTCGGTGGGGGCGGCGGTGCTGGCCATGCTCGTCGGGTATACGCAGGCGGGCAACTGGGAGCTCTTCCTCAAGTGGCGTAACGCCGTGCCATTCGCGCGCCCCGACCCGCTCTTTGGCCACGATCTCGCCTTCTACGTCTTCACCCTCCCGGTCTACGGTGTGCTCCGCGACTGGTCGTTGCTGATGCTGTTCCTTGGCGCGGCCATCGCCGGCGGCGTGTATTGGGCGCGCGGCGCGATCGACGTTGACGAAGGCTTTCCGCGGCTGGCACCGGCGGTGGTGCGACACGGGTCCGTTGTGCTCGCGTTGTTCTTCCTCGTCAAAGCCGCGGATTACCTGCTGCAACGCTACGATCTGTTGTTCAACGACAATGGCGTCGTCTTCGGCGCGGCGTACACCGATGTGCATCTGCGTTTGCCGCTGCTGCTGTTGCTCGTCGGGGTGTCGCTGGTGGCGGCCATTCTCTGTCTGTTGAACGTGCGCTTCGTCGGCGCACGCCTGCCAACAGCCGCGGTGGCACTGCTCTTCGGCAGCGTCCTGCTCGATGGAATCATCCCGAGCCTGTTTCAGAGCTATCGAGTCAAGCCGGATGAGCTCCGGCTGGAGACGCCGTATATCGCGCACACCATTGCGCAGACACGTTACGGCTTCGCGCTCGACCGCTTCGACCGAAAGCCGTTCCCGGCCGAAGGCAAGCTGACGGCGGAGGTGCTGGCGGCCAACGCCACGACGATTCAGAACATTCGCTGGTGGGACCCGCGGCCGCTGCTGGACACCTACCGCCAGTTGCAGGAGATTCGCCTCTACTACGATTTCACCGATGTCGATGTTGACCGCTACACGCTCAATGGCAGCTATCAACAGGTGATGCTGGCGGCGCGTGAGCTGGATCAGGGACGCCTGCCGACCGACGCGCAGACCTGGATCAATCAGCACTTCAAGTTCACCCACGGAATCGGCCTAGCCATGAACCCGGTCAATCGCTTTGATAGCGAGGGCCTGCCGATCTTCTACGTGAAGGACATTCCGCCTACCTCGGCGGTTGGCGTGCAGATTGATCGTCCCGAAGTGTATTTCGGCGAAAAAACCACCGACTATGTCGTCGTCGGCGGCGAGACCAAGGAGTTCGACTACGCCAAGGGACAGGACAATGTGTACACCACCTACCACGGCCGTGACGGTGTCGGGCTCGGCGGGTTTTGGCGCCGGGCGTTGTTTGCCTGGTCCTTCGGCGACATCAATCTGCTGATCAGCAGCAACGTCACCGCCTCAAGTCGCCTGTTGATGCGCCGGCCGATTCAGGAGCGCATCGCGCGTGTCGCACCCTTCTTGCGGCTCGATCACGACCCGTACCTGGTCGTCAGCGACGGGCGGCTCATCTGGCTGCAAGATGCCTACACCACCAGCAGCGCCGTACCTTACGCGCAGCCAAACCGGCGCGGCGGTGTCAGCTATATCCGCAACGCCGCGAAGGTCGCGGTCGATGCGTACGACGGGACGATCACGTTCTATGTCAGCGATCCGAATGATCCGCTCATTCAGACCTACCAGCGCATCTTCCCGTCGCTGTTTCAACCGCTCACCGCGCTGCCGGCCGGGCTGCGACAGCACTTGCGGTACCCGGAGGATCTCTTCCTCTTGCAGGCCAACGCCTACGGCACGTTCCACATGACCGATCCCGAAGTGTTCTACAACAAGGAAGACCTCTGGAGCTTCGCGCAGGAGAGCTACAGCGGGCAGACGGTCACCATGCAGCCGTACTACACCATCATGCGCTTGCCCGGTGAGACGCAGGCGGAGTTCATCCTGATGGTGCCGAACAAGCGCGACAACATGATTGCCTGGCTGGCGGCGCGCTGCGACGGCGATCACTACGGCAGCTTGATCGAGTTCGCGTTTCCCAAGGAGAAGCTGATCTACGGCCCCGCGCAGATCGAGGCGCGCATCGATCAAGACACGACGATTTCACAGCAGCTCTCGCTCTGGAACCAGATGGGCTCGCGGGTCATCCGCGGCAATCTGCTGGTCATTCCCATCGACGATGCGCTGTTGTACGTCGAGCCGCTGTATCTCAGTGCCCAGCAGCGTGAGCTGCCCGAGCTCAAGCGGCTGATCGCCTCGGCGGGCGACCACGTGGTCATGAGTCAAAGCGTGGAGGATGTGTTGGCGGCGCTGTTCACGGGAGCGCCGGTCAAGGCGCCGGCGGTGGTTACAGCCGTGGCGCCGGTGCCGGCGGCGCCCAACGGGCAGCCGCCCGAAGCGCTCACGCACTATCGCCGCGCCCTCGATGCCCTTCGCAACGGCGACTGGCAGACCTTTGGAACCGAGATGGATGCATTGCAGAAGGTGCTGGAAGCGCAGTAGTGTATCCGCCGAATCCTGCAACGTTCGTGGCCATACGCAGCTGATTGGAGGGGAATGAACGTGACCGAACCTGTGCCGACCCTCGTTGCGCAACGCGCGCTCGAATATGTTCACGACGGCGCTGTCGTCGGTCTTGGTACCGGACGCGCCGCGACGGCGTTTGTGCATGCGCTGGGCGCGCGCTGCCGTGACGGCCTGCGCGTGCGCGGGATTCCAACGTCGCAGGTCACCGCGGACCTGGCGACACAGTTGGGGATCCCGCTGGTTGGGCTCGACGAGGTTGCAGACATCGACGTCACGGTGGACGGTGCCGACGAGGTGGATCCGCAACTCAATCTCATCAAGGGCTATGGTGGCGCGCTGGTACGCGAGAAGATCGTCGCGGTGGCATCGCGTCGCATGATCGTCGTCGTCGGCGGCGAGAAGCTCGTGCCGGTGCTTGGGACGCGCGGTAGGTTGCCGGTCGAAGTGGTCCCGTTCGCGGTGGCCTTCTGTGCACGGCGGCTGGCTGCCCTCGGCTTGCGTGCCACGCGGCGCCAGCAGGAAGGGATCCCGTTCCTCAGCGACAATGGCAACCCGATCCTCGACTGTGAGGTGCCGGCGATCGACCATCCCGAGCAATTGGAGCAAGCGATCGTGGGGATACCGGGCGTCGTCGGAACGGGGTTGTTCCTGGGCATCGCAGAGATCATACTCATCGAGGATGGACAAACGGTGCAGGTAAGACAACGCCGCCCGCGCTGACCCCGGGTGACGGCGCGGCGATCAATCGGAATGAGAAAGCGCATCACGAACCACGAGACTGGGAACACGAAATGAGAAGGGAGAAGGGCGTGCAGGGGTCCCTTTCGTGCTTTCGACCGTTCGTGTTTTCCGGATTCTCCGCTCGAGTGAGGCCCGCATGCCCGAACCGCAGAACCCGCTGGCTGTTGGACTAGGCAACGCGCAGGTGCCGCGCCCATGCGCGCTGGTGATTTTCGGCGGCGCCGGTGATCTGGCGCGCCGCAAGCTCTTGCCGGCGTTGTACAACCTCCGCGTCGATGGGGTGCTGCCGGCGAGCTTTGCGGTCGTCGGCTTCGCGCGCACCGAGCATACCGACGAAAGCTACCGCACCCTGGCCCGCGACAGCGTCGAGAAGTACTCGCGCCGCAGCGTCGACGAGACGCACTGGGCCGATTTCGAGCGCGGCATCTTCTACGTGCGCGGCAAGTTCGACGAGGCGGCAAGCTACACGGCGCTGCAGCAGCGATTGACCGAGATCGATCAACAGTGCGGCACCTCCGGGAGCCGCGTCTATTACCTGTCGATCCCGCCGAGCGTGATCTCCGTGTGCTGCGAGCAGTTGTGTGCCGCGAGCCTGGTGGTCCCGATCGATGCGGCGGAGCGCTTCTCGCGGATCATCGTCGAGAAGCCGATCGGTCACGATCTCGACAGCGCGCGCGCCATCAACGGCACGCTGGCTTCGACGTTCGACGAGCGCCAGATCTTCCGCATCGATCACTACCTCGGCAAGGAAACGGTGCAGAACATCTTGGTGATGCGCTTCGCCAACGCGATCTTCGAGCCCTTGTGGAACCAAAAGTACATCGATCACGTGCAGATTACGGTGGCGGAAGAGGAAGGCGTCGGCACGCGCGCCAACTATTACGAAGAAGCCGGGGCGCTGCGTGACATGGTCCAAAACCACATCTTGCAGTTGCTCTGCCTGACGGCCATGGAGCCGCCCTGGGTGCTGAATGCCGATGTCGTCCGGGACCACAAGCTCAACGTGCTCCACTGTCTGCGGCCGCTGCGCCCGCAGGACATCGAGGCATCCGTGGTCCGCGCCCAGTACGGCCCGGGATTTCATCGCGGCGTTGCCGTTCCCGGCTATCGCCGCGAGACCGGTGTGAAGTTGGAGTCGACGACGGAAACGTACGTGGCGCTCAAGGTGTTCGTCGACAATTGGCGTTGGGCGGGCGTGCCGTTCTACTTGCGCACCGGAAAGCGCCTGCCGAAGCGCGCCAGCGAGATCGCCGTCCAGTTCAAGGATGTCCCGCAGATCCTGTTCAACCTCGATGCCGAAGCCCCGCTCGAGCCCACCGTGCTCGCGTTGTCCATCCAACCTGACGAAGGGCTGTCGTTGCGCATCTCCGCCAAGCTGCCCGGCGCCAAGGTGCGCATCTATCCCGTGAAGATGGACTTCCGTTACGGCTCGACGTTCGGCGAGCAAGCGCCGGAAGCCTATGAACGCCTGCTGCTCGACGTCATGGCAGGCGACGCGACGTTGTTCATGCGCCGCGATGCCGTGGAAGCCTCGTGGGCGTGGGTGAGCGCGCTCTTGGATGCCTGGGCAGCCAGCCAGCAACGCTGGCTTCCGGAATACGCCGCCGGCACCTGGGGCCCGCTGGAGGCCGACAAGCTTATCCACAAGGACGATCGCAAGTGGAGAACGTTGTAAACGCCGTGACCCCGGCGGCGCAGCTCGTTGCCTTCGAGCCAAAGGCGGTCGACGTCGACGCCATCGAGCGCGAGCTCGGCGCGCTGTGGCGCCAGTCGACTCGGGCACCGCTGCACGAAGCCGCGTCGGCGGCGCCTGCGGGTGTCATGCGCGCGTGCATGTCCAATCTGCTCATCTTTTGCGGGACGCAGGACGCCGCGAACAGCATTGCGCGCGACGTGGCGAGCATCGTGCACGAGCATCCGGCGCGCGTCCTATTGTTTGCCGAGGACGGGCGCCGGCCCGCAGCGGAGATCGAAGCGTTCGTCTCCGCGCAGTGCTACCTGGCCGGTGGCGGGCGGCAGATCTGTTCCGAGCACGTCACGGTCAACGCCGGGCCGGATGCGGTGCGCCGCCTACCCTCGGTGGCCCGGCCGTTGTTGGTTGGTGATCTGCCCACGGCGTTGTGGTGGGCGACGGCTGATGCCCCACCGCAGCACGGCGAGTTGTTTGCGGAGTTCGCGGCGATGGCGAACCAGGTGATCTACGACAGCTGCGCGTGGCAGGATGCCGCCCGTGGTGTCGTGCTGACGGGCGATTGGGCGCGGCGCGAAGACGCTGCACGGGTGATCGCCGATCTGGCGTGGCGGCGGATCAAGCCGTGGCGGCGACTCCTCAGTGATGCGCTCGATCCTACACGCGTACCCGGTGCGTTGGGATCGATCCGCGAAGTCGTGATTGAGCACGGTCCGCACGCCTTGCCTGAAGCCTGGCTGCTGATCGGTTGGCTGGCCTGCTGTCTCGGCTGGCGCCCCGCCGGAGGAAAGATCGTGCCGGGGGTCGACCTCGCCTGGGCGTTTCATGCTCCGCATGGCCCTGTCGGCGTTACCGTGCGGCGGCTCAACGACGGCGACGCTGACCTGCGCAGCGTGTCTGTCGATTGGTCGGCCGGAAGCCTGCGCGCGGATGTGCCGGGCCCCGGGCGTCTCGCGGTGCGGATGAGCGGTGGCGCCGGTCCCTGGCGTGTGGTTGCCAACCCGCCGCGCTCACGTGCGGTGTTGTTGGCGCGCCAACTGCCGACGTTGAGCCGCGACGCGCTCTTTCTCGATACGCTCGAGATTGCTCGCGTCATGGCGAAGACCTTGCTTTGAGAGCGCGTCGAGGCGGGCTCGGCCACGCGCATCAGGAGGCGGGTGATGATTCTCGCGGGTGATATCGGGGGCACCAAAACCGCCCTCGCATTGTTCGAGCCCGTGGCGTCCGGTGTCCGCCAGGTGCGTGAAGCAGTCTTCCACAGCGCCGACTATCGCTCTCTCGATGATATCCTCCGCGAATTTCTCCGTTCGGAGCGCGGGGCGCTGAGTGCCGCATGCTTCGGGGTGGCCGGCCCCATCATCGCCGGCCGCGCGCAGATCACCAATCTCCCGTGGATACTCGACGAGAAACTGCTGGCCACGGAAACCAAGGCGCCGCATGCCAAGCTCCTCAACGACTTGGAAGCAACGGCATACGGTGTCCTCTTCCTGACCGATGACGGGCGGAGTGCCCTGAACCCGGCTGCCAGGGCAGGCCGCAGTGGCAACATCGCGGTCATTGCCGCAGGTACCGGGCTCGGCGAAGCGCTGCTCTTCCGCGACGATGGCCAGTATCACCCGATCGCATCCGAAGGTGGGCACGCCGATTTCGCGCCGCGGACGGACGAAGAGATCGAGCTGCTGCGTTACCTGCGCGCGCGCTTCGACGGGCATGTCAGCTGCGAGCGCGTGCTTTCCGGGCCGGGGATCTACAACATCTACGGCTTCTTGCGTGACATGCACTATGCTGCGGAGCCGGCGTGGCTCGCGGAGAAGCTCGCCGTCAGCGATCCGACGCCGACGATCGCCGAGAGCGGCTTGGCCGGTACGACGCCCTTGTGCGTGAAGACGCTGGATATGTTCTCCGCGATCTACGGAGCCGAAGCGGGCAACCTCGCACTCAAATGCCTCGCCCTCGGCGGCGTGTTCCTCGCTGGAGGTATGGCCCCAAAGATCCTGCCGGTGCTGCAAAACGGCAGCTTCATGCGCGCTTTCACCGACAAAGGCCGCTTTGCAGCATTGATGGAGAGCCTTGCGGTCGATGTCGCACTGAACCCGCGCACCGCACTCGTAGGCGCGGCGCACTATGCCTTGCGGCTGTAGCATCGGCCGCTGCTCGCTTTACGGCGGCGGCGATTTCTCGCGCCTATGCCGCGACGCTCTGCGCCTGCGAGGCGACGATACCAAGCAGCAATTGGACGTCGAACGGCTTTTCGAAGCACGCGACCACGCCGAGTTGTTTGGCGAGGTGCGGCGCCGTTGGGTGTCCTGAGCACAAGACCACCGGAATCGTGGCCAACATGGGATCTTCGAGCAACAGCCGGCGAAATTGGAGCCCGTCCATCTCCGGCATCATGAGATCCAAGACGATGAGGCAGGGCCGCGGCCCGCCCTGCAGAGTCTCCAACGCCTCTCGACCGTCACGCGCCGTGACCACCTCATATCCTTTGAGCGCCAACAGTAGCGCCAGGGATTCGCGCAGCTCGGAATCGTCATCGATGACTAAAATTGGGTGGGATTCTCGTTCTTCCATCATCTAACATTCTGCCCCAAGGTATGGAAACTGTCAGCAGGGAATATGCCAGCACCTGTGCGGCAGCATCCGTATCCCCCGCGCAGGTGATGGGGGTGCAATTTCGGAAAATGCTGCAATGAAATTGTGTAGATGTTACGTCATTTGAAATCTCTGCCGTCTCATTGCCCGCCGTCGACATGGAGGATGGCACCTGTGGTGAAGCTCGACGCCTCTGATGCGAAATAGAGTGCGGCACCGACGATCTCCTGCGGCTGCCCCGCGCGCTGCAGGGCGGCCCGACTGGCCAACGCCGCGCCAAGAACATCCAGATCCCAAGCCTTCGAGATGTCCGTCAGGAAAGGGCCGGCCATAATGCAATTGACTCGCACCTTGGGTCCGTAGGCGTGCGCGAAGGCAATGGTGAGCGCGTTGAGCCCTGCCTTGGCCGCGCCGTAGGGAGTCTCCATCGCCGTCGGCCGGACCGCGGCGACGCTGCTGATGTTGATGATCGAGCCTCCGGTGCCCGCGGCCATGCGGCTGCCCACCAGCGCGGAGAGACGGAACGGTCCCTTGAGGTTTACCGCCAGCACCTTGTCCCATAGGGCTTCGCTGACGTCCGTCAGCGACGGGTACAGTGGCGACATGCCGGCGTTGTTGACCAGGACGTCGACCTTGCCGAAGTGACGATAGGCGGCCTCGACGAGACCGTCCAACTGCGCCCACTGGCCCACATGGCAGGCGCACGGCAGCGCCCGTCGGCCGAGCCTGCTGATTTCCTCCGCGGTGGCTTCGCACGCCTCGAGTTTCCGACTGGCGATGACCAGATCGGCGCCGGCACGCGCGAAAGCCAGGGCCATCGCGCGCCCGAGTCCGCGACTGCCGCCGGTAATCAGCGCCACCTTCCCACTCAGATCGAATAGCTCACTCGCAGCCGGGGTGACCATCTTGCACGCTCTCCTCGCCGGGTCTTTTATGCCGGCACAGAGTCGTTGGGCAAACGAATTTGGCGCAACTGTGCTACACGACGTTCCGCAACTCAGTGCGCTCACAAGGCTCATCGAAGAACGAGGAAGGAACCCATGAAGGCTATCGTGCTCAAGCAATACGGCGCCCCACACGCGGCGTTCGAAGTGCAGGAACGGCCAACGCCGCAGCCGGCGGACGGACAGGTGCGCATTGCCGTCGAAGCGTTCGGTTTGAACTACGCGGATGTTTCGGCTCGTCAGGGGACCTACGCCGATGCGCCGCCGCTGCCTTGCGTCATCGGCTACGAGGTTGTTGGGCGAATTGATGCCTGGGGTGCTGGGGTGACCAGCCCGGCCATCGGACAACGGGTCGCCGCGCTGACCCGGTTCGGCGGCTATGCCACCGCGGCGCTCACCGATGCGCGCGCCGCCGTGCCGATCCCGGACGACCTCGACGTCGGTATCGCCGTGGCGATCCCGACACAAGGCGGCACGGCGTACTACTGTGCCGAAGAGATGGTCCGCCTGCATCCCGGCGACCATGTGCTCGTGCAAGCGGCCGCCGGCGGCGTCGGGACCTTCCTCGTGCAACTGTGCAAGCGCCGCGGCTGCATCGTGTACGGCACCGCGGGTTCGGATGCGAAGCTCGAGTACCTGCGCACCCTCGGCGTTGATCACCCGATCAACTACCGCCGCGAAGATTTCGCCGCGGCGGTGCGGCGCGTCCGTGGCACCGCCGGTCTCGACGTCATTTTCGATTCTTTGGGTGGTTCGGCCATCCGCAAGGGGCTCAAGCTCTTGGCCGCCGGCGGGCGGATCGTCTGCTTCGGCGCCGCGGAACGTGAATCGGGCTCGTTGCAGCTATTGCGAGACGTCCGTTTCGCCGCGTCGTTCGGCTTCGTGCATCCCATCCCGTTGCTCATGCACAGCAAGTCGGTGATCGGGGTGAACATGCTGCATGTCGCCGACGAGCGTCCCGAGACGCTCGGGCGCGTGTTGCATGCGGTGGCCGAGCTTACCCTCAAAGGTGAGCTGCAGCCGACGGTAGGCGGACGATTCGCGGCGGAGGAGATCGGTGCCGCACACGAGCTACTCGGCGGCCGCGGCTCCACCGGAAAGATCGTCGTACGCTGGGAAAAATAGCGCCGACGCCAGCTGGCGACTGGCTTGAGTGAGCCGAGAAAATCCCGGTTCCCCTCCCTTGATGAGGGTATGGTGCCGATGCCGCCTATCGGGTGATTTCCCTACAACCCCTGCAATCCATGCAGTCGACTCAGCGAAAGTTTCAATCGCATAACGACATATTCGGCTCCTCGAAGCGACAGCCCCGGCGGCAACTCTGTGGCACCCGCCTTGCTTGATTTTCAGCGCTCAGCGCGGAGGGGTGGACCATGCAAGACATCGCTTGGCGTCGCGGAGCATTCGTCACGTTGGCTTGTTGCCTGGGTCTTTGCGAGCCGGGTGTGGCACTACAACGGTGCGGCGATGATCCGGCCGATGCGCCAGCAGTGGCGGCATTTCACGCGCAGTTGACGGAGACGTGCGACTGCTTTTCGACCGTCGACCGTCTGACGTATCGACGGTGCGCATCAAAACAGGCGCGCGCCGCCGTCAGCGCCGGCACGCTGCCGCGGTCTTGCCTGCCGCAGGTTCTGCGTTGCGCCAATGCCTCGGTCATCGGCAAGCCGGGTGCCGTGGTGTGTTGCCGAACCGACAGCCGCGGACACACGCGCGGCAGCATCAAGGCGAGCGCCGACAAGTGCCAGGCGCCGAGAAACGGACAGGCATGTGTCTCCAACGCGGCGAGTGTGTGCGACGGCTGCGACGCGGCCGGTTGCGTCGTCGTGCCGACGGCGACCCCTGTACCCACCGCGACGCCGATGCCGGACGACTGTCCACCCGCCAATCTGCCGCGCTTGGCACGCGTGCCTTTCAAGGTGAATGCCGGAACGGCGGATTGTGGCGGTGCGCGGCTGCAGCCCGATGCATTGCCGCCATGGAGCGGTGAAGTCGACGACACAAGTGGGACCAAGTTGGCTGATCTCGGTTTGGGTTGTATGTATGCCGGCAATCTCCCCGGAGTGAGTCTGCCGGACGGCGGTGTCTCCTTCCTCGACGTCGTGAGCCTCTCGCCGCCGAGCCTCGGCCTGGCCGGCTCGGACGGCACCGGCCCGACGAATTGTACGCGTGGGGCGAGCGCCACGACCCACTGTATCAATGGACAGCCGGGCACCGATGCTCATGGCGCGTGCGCAACGGACGCCGATTGCGGCGCTGCTGCGGCCGCGTGCGCAGTGGACGCAAACTGCTATTTTGGCCCGCCTATTCCCGCCGCGAACGGCCGCCTGTCGGCGTGTGTCATGGGCGCAATTCTCGACGACGCCTGCGGAGAGGCGAGTCTCGATGGCAGCGTGACCTTGCGGCTGCGATTGTCCGCGCGCCTCTACGCAACCCTGAACCCTGATGAGCCGTGTCCCGTGTGTGCCGGGGGAACCTGCAGTGCCGGGCCGAATGTCGGACGCAGCTGCACGGGCGTCGGTTCGAAACAGACGTCGCTCGACTGTCCGCCCGATCCGGCGACGTTCCTCACGTCACTCACGCTGCCCATATCGAGCCTCACGACCGGTGACCGTGTACTGGAGGAGCATGACGCCCAGTTCTGCCCCGCTCCCCCGACGCCGACCTTGGGTGGAGAGCAACGCTTCTGTGTGCGCCCGACACCCATACCGCGCGCGTTTGGCATTGCCGGGGCGGGACGCATCAGCGAAACAGGAACCGGGCTCTTGGGAGGCGGCGTATCGACAAATTTGACGTTGGGCGGGCTGTTTTGCGTTCCGCCAACACAAAGCTTCCTGGACCAAGCTGCGGAGCTCAACGGTCCAGGAGCGGTGAGTGCTGCCGGCACGCTCGACCTGTCGTCGGTGCTATCGCTGCCAGTGCCGTAGGGCCTAGATGGAATTGACCCGATTTTGTGGACAACCGAGAAAGGGGCAAAATGCCCTGGGAGGTCCACATGGGGAAACGGAAGCGGAGGAAGTTCACGGACGAGTTCAAGGCCGAAGCCGTCCGACTTGTGCGCG